>Ga0209624_10000014_pt1 | contig 209286 bp, 143 predicted proteins | sample JacPinW_OM2H0_O1_FD_188565 | JGI IMG/M metagenome (GOLD analysis project Ga0209624, IMG submission 188565) | Forest soil microbial communities from Algoma, Ontario, Canada - Jack Pine, Ontario site 1_JW_OM2H0_O1 (SPAdes) (version 2) | ecosystem: Environmental > Terrestrial > Soil > Boreal... | reverse complement strand
AACCCGTTGGCGGCCGCCGGCAACGGGTTGCGGACGGCCTTCATCGCCCGCCCGGAGGAGCGGCCCGGATTCGCGGAAAGCGCGCCCCGGACGCCGGTCGACCTCATCGCCGGTAGCATTTCGGACCTTGCGGCGCAGCTGGGAGCGATGCCCGGTCCAACCACCGGATAATCTGTCATATCGTTCGCACACCGGGAGTGAACGGAGGATAATCAGGTCATGATCAGGGAAAACGACCTGCTGCCTTGGATTATCGGCGGGCTATCGCTCGCGACCATTGCGGTCGCCGTTACCGTGAGTTCCACCATCGGAACGGCACCCAAGAAATTGGCCGCGCCCGTGCAAGCGGCCGTTCTCGCACCGGCTCAAGCCCCCGCGCCGCCCGCCGCTCCCATCGCGGTATCGGCTCCGGCGCCGGCGCCCGTCCCTGCAACGACACCGCCACCGGATCCAGCGCTGACGCTCGATCCCGTGCAACCCGCGGGCGCGCCCATCGCATCGGGCAGCCAGATCTGGGAATGCACGACGAACGGCCAAAGGACGTTTTCCGACAAGCCCTGCGGCGGCAATGCCACGCTGCGCGAAATGAATCCGCTCAACGTGATGAATCCGGCGCCGACGTCGCCGCCCATGTATCCGTATCCGCCGCAATCGGGCAGTGAACCCGATTATTACTACCCGGATACGCAAGATGCAGTGAACAGTTCCTATCCGGTGGTGATCGGGTATCCGTACGTCGTTCACCGAAGACCCGAACACACTCTACGGTCGTATCAGCCTCGCCCCACGCCGGCGACTCACTCCATGGCGGCGCCGCGGAGAAATTGACGCGGCCGCTTTCGCGGCCCCGCCTCACTTTGAGAGATTGTAGACGGGCATTGCACCGTTCTGAATGAAGGTGCAGGTGCCCTTGCCGTTGGGACCGCATACTGCGTACTGCATTTTGATCGTCTCCAGCTGAATGAACTGTTCGGGCGAGAGGTGCATGGCCTCGCGGTAGGCATTGTCGGCACTCGCGCGGCTTTGTTCGGCCTTCATCCTCTCGTCTTCGGCCATCTTCACCTGCTTTTCGGTTTGGATGCGTTGTTCCTGTGTGGCCGTCTCAACGCGTTGGTTCTTGATGGAGTCCGGTGGATTGGCGCGGCCCACCGTCATGGTAATCAGCTTCACCGGAAGTCCCTTGGCCTGAATGAAGCTGGTCAGCGCATCGCGAATTTCGGCATCGATATCGTCGAGCGCCGTCGTGCTGATCGCGGTTTCGTTCATACCGCGCTTGCGGACGGCCTGGCGCACCATGGTCCAAAACGGCTGTTCCACATTGTTCCTGTACCAATTCGGTCCGAAGTTCTTGATCAGCGCCACCGAATCCGTGACCTGCAGGGCGACAATCGCGTGAAAGCTGACCGGAACACCATCGGAGGTCATGGTGTCGGCCAATTCGGCATCGAATCGCTGCGGCTGCATGTAGACATCCACTCCTTCGGTGGTCAATGCGCCGAAGGTGCGCCCTGTTTTCACGGGTTCCGGTTCGACCCCGCCGTGTCCGAAGAACACAGGCTTGTCGATGAGGACGATTTCGTGTCCGGCATCGGGCGAGAAGCTGCTGCACGCGGATAGGGCGACACCCAGCGCAAGAATGCTCATTATTTTCATGTTCAATCGACTCCCGGGTTTGTACAAGCGACGCTCAATCGAGAAGGTCGGCGTGATGCCGACGGGCGACGTCGGGATGGGAACGCAATCGCCCCTTCATGTAGTTCATGCCCACCTCACGGAACAGAGGGTTCCTCGGATCCCGCTCGGGACCGCGGGCATGGGCGGCCAGTGCGGGCGGCAGCCGCAGCAGCGGCACGACGGCATCGAGGCGGGCGCCCAGAAAGAATGCCGCCGAGATGCGCTCGATCCCTGCGGGCGGCGTGACCACCCGGTGCATGGTGGCCCGCAAGAAGCCGTCGGAGGCGAGCTCGAGCAGCTCGCCGATGTTGATGACGAAGGTGCCGAAGCGCGGCGGCACGTCGATCCAGCCCCGCGGCGTCTCGACTTGCAGCCCTCCCTGATCGTCCTGAAGCAGCAGCGTGATCAGGCCGGCGTCCTTGTGGGCGCCGACGCCTTGATCGGCGGCCGTGACATCGCGCCCGGGATAGCGAATGAGCTTGATCAAGTAGTGGGGATCATCGCCGTACAAAGGCTCGAGCGCATTCGCCGGCTGCCCAAGTGCCAGCGAAAATGCGCGCAGTATCCGGGTGAGGGCCTGCATGGACACGGTCTGCCATCGGGTCACCACTGCGCGCAGCTTGGGCAGCGCCGCCGGCCATTGATTGGGTCCGCGCAGCCGCGCCCAGGGAGGCGACCCCGCAGCGCGCGGCAGCACTGCACGCTCAGGCCCAATGTCGATTTGTTCGCGCCAGTCGGGCATGCCGCGGGTACGCTCCGAGGCGACTCGATTGTAGCCGCGGAAGTGCGGCGAGTGGATCATCTCGATCGCGAGCTTGTCGGCTTCGGGAAGTGCAAAAAAATGCTTCGCGGAGTCCAGAAGATCGCCCAGCAGGGCCGGCTCTACACCATGGCCGACAAGATAGAAAAATCCGACCTCGTGGGCCGCGATGCGCAGCTCGGCGAGAAACTGCGCGCGCTGCGACTCACCGGCGTCGAACCCGCGCAGATCGAGTTGCGGCACATGGCCATTGGTGTCGCCGGCAGGCATTCCCGTAGAATACCGGAGTGCCAAATTCAAAGCTGCAAGTCATCCGAAAAGCATCCTTCAGCGCAACGCCTTGGAAGAACGGCGGGGGCATTACGCACGAGGCGCTGCGCCTGCCGCCCGGCGGCGATTCCTTCCGCTTTCGGGTGAGCGTGGCTCACATCGATGCCTCGGGGCCATTTTCGGAATTCGCCGAGTACCAGCGCAAGATGGTGCTGCTCAAGGGCGCCGGCATCGATCTGCGCTTCGGCGACGGCGTCCAAAAGAGCCTGCGCAAGGTGGGCGAGCTCTTGGAATTCGACGGCGCTCTTGCCGCCCACTGCGAATTGGTCAACGGTCCCTGTGTGGATTTGAATCTCATGGTGTCGAAGTCGGACAGCGCCGCGGTGCGCATCGAGCGCTTCATCGAGTCCGTGGCGGTGAACGCCTCGCGCCACGAAACCCTGCTGATCTTCCCCATCGACCGCAAGATCAACGTGCAACTCACAGCCGGAAAAACCGCGACGCTCGAGCCGTGGGACCTCGCCGTGATGTCGCAAAGCGCCGGGCGGATCAGTCGATTGGAGTCGGCGAAAACTTCCGTATCGACCTCGGTATTCCTGGCGACCTTAAAATTTGTGAGTGGAGAGTAAGAGGCTGGTTTCGGTGTTGGAGATGCCGTCGATGAGGCGGATCCGGCTCAACACCCGGTCTACCGCTTCGAGACTGTCGGTGCGCAACTCGGCCACGATGTCCCAGCGCCCGTTCGTGGTATGCAGGGCCCACACGGCCGGATCGCCGCGCAGCGCCCTGAGCACCTCGTCGGTTCGATTGCCTTCGACAGCCACGGTCATCAAGGCGCGAATCCGCTGATCCTCATCTTGCGGCTTGAGCTTGACGGTGTAGCCCACGATGGTGCCGTCCTTCTCCATTTTGGCCAGACGGTTCTGCACCGTGCCGCGCGCGACACCCAAGGTCTTGGCCAGGGAGGCCACGGACAGTCGCGCGTCATCTCGCAACAGGGACAGTAGCTGGCGGTCGGTCGAGTCCATGGGTCGCCTCGGGGAGCAATGACGAAACGTCAATAAGATCTGACGATTTGATCAATATTACTCGCCTTTCGATCAGCTTTCTGGCTTTTCTTTGGCTCAGCGGCCCCTGAAACTAGCGCTGGGCTGAACCGGGGAGCAAACATGGTGGATTACATCGGGACTGCGCGTCTCCAAGAACTCGTGTCCCGAATCGGGACCGAGACCTTCATCGAGCAGCTGGCCGGCGAGATCGAGTCGGACTATCGGCGCTGGGATGATTTCGAGAAATCGCCGCGGCACGCCAGCCATTCGGCCGTCGGAGTCATCGAACTCATGCCCACCAGCGATGGGCGCCTGTACTCCTTCAAGTACGTCAACGGTCACCCCGGAAACACGGCAAAAAACCTGCTCACGGTCACTGCCTTCGGCGTACTCGCGGACGTGGCCACGGGCTATCCCTTGCTGCTGTCGGAGATGACTTTTGTGACGGCGTTGCGCACCGCCGCCATCTCGGCGCTCGCGGCACGCCGGATGGCGCGCCCGGGCAGTCGCGTGATGGCCCTGATCGGCAACGGCGCGCAGAGTGAATTTCAGGCCATCGCCTTCCACCGCTTGGTGGGAGTGCGGACTTTAAGGCTCTACGATACGGACCCGCAGGCGACCGCCAAGCTGATGCGCAACCTCTCCATGCTGCGCCTCCATGATCTCACCGTCACGCGCTGTAGCTCCACGGCCGAGGCAGTGCACGGCGCCGACATCGTGACCACCGCCACCGCGGACAAACGCAATGCCACCATCCTCACGCCGGACATGATAGTGCCCGGGATGCATTTGAATGCCGTGGGCGGCGACTGTCCCGGCAAGACCGAATTGCATGCGGATATTCTGCGCATGCAGGATTTGCGCATCGTCGTGGAATTCGAGCCGCAGGCGCGAATCGAGGGGGAGATTCAACAACTCGCAGCGGGTGCCGCAGGCAATGCCGCGGTGCCGGTCACCGAGCTCGCCGACGTCGTGCGTGCCCGGCGTCCGGGACGCGCTGAGACGCGGGAGATCACCTTGTTCGATTCGGTGGGATTCGCGCTCAATGACTTCTCGGCGCTGCGTTATTTGCGGCGGCTGAACGCCGAGCAGCCGGATGGCGGCCTGCGCATCGATCTCATCCCCGAACTCGACGACCCCAAGGACTTATTTGCGGGTCTCTCCCAACGCGCGACGGTACGCCGCCGCCAGGTCGCGTGACGCCATGATCCGAACTGCCAGTCTCATCGGTGCACCCACCGACATCGGCGCCAGCGATCGCGGCGCCTCCATGGGTCCGGAGGCGCTGCGCGTTGCGGGCATCCATGCGGCACTCACGCAGCGTGGACTCGACGTGGTGGATTGCGGCAACGTCAGCGGCCCGCCGAATCCGGGGCTGATCAAGGAGAACGGCTATCGCAATCTCAAGCAGGTGACGGCCTGGAATCTCGAGGTACACGATGCCGTGTATCGGGAGCTGCGTGAGGATCGTTTGCCGGTTCTGCTCGGCGGCGATCATTCTTTGAGCATCGGTTCCATCTCGGCCGTGGCACGCCATTGCCGGGCTTCGGGCAAGAGCTTGCGCGTGCTGTGGCTGGACGCGCATGCCGATTTCAACACGCGGGAGCTCTCCCCGAGCGGCAGCCTGCACGGCATGCCGGTGTCCTGTCTGTGCGGCTTCGGTCCGCGCGAACTCGTGCAGATCGGCGGCGCGACGCCGGCCATCCGCCCGCAATGGATTCGCCAGATCGGCATTCGCAGCGTCGATGCCGGTGAAAGGCGCTTCGTGCACGAGCAGGACCTCGAAGTGTTCGACATGCGTTCCATCGACGAGCTGGGCATGCGGGCGGTGATGGAACTGGCCTTGCAGGACATGGACGCCGATACCCACCTGCACGTGAGCTTCGATGTGGACTGCCTGGATCCCGAAATCGCCCCCGGCGTGGGAACCACGGTGGCGGGCGGCCTGTCGTACCGCGAAGCACAACTGTGCATGGAAATGATTGCCGACACGGCGCAGATGGGCTCATTGGACATCATGGAATTGAACCCCGCCCTCGATGTGCGCAACAAGACGGCGGTGCTCGCGGTCGATCTGGTGGAATCGCTGTTCGGCAAGAGCACGCTGATGCGCAAACCACTGGCATTCCCGAGCGCTCTTATCGATACTTGACGGCCAATTGTCGAGGGATCCGCTATGGCCGCTCATTTGAACGAACCGCCCCAAGTTCCGACCTTGGACGAGCTGCGCCGGGCAATTAGAGATCAAGGCGAGTGGCCGGAAGACCGGGCGGTCACGGGCTTGCTGCACGCGCTGGAACTCACCGGCGGGGCGCGCCACCGCGCCGTGGCGACCGCGATGGCGCTGGTGGACGGGGCGCGGGCGCGGCGCGACGAGCGTCCCTTCCTCGATGCCTTCCTGCAAGAGTTCGGGCTGTCGAATCAAGAAGGCATTGCGCTCATGTGCATCGCCGAGGCCTTGCTGCGCATTCCCGACGACGCCACCGCCGACCGGCTGATCGCGGAGAAGCTCGCGACCGGCGACTGGTCTGCGCATGCCGGCAAGTCGGAGTCGCTGTTCGTCAATGCCTCGACCTGGGGGCTGATGCTCACCGGCGGCATTCTCGAACTCGATCCCTCCATCAAGACCGATACGGCCGGCTGGATGCGAAAATTCACGCGCAAGGCCGGCGAACCCCTGGTGCGCCTGGCGGTGCGGCGCGCCATGCGCATCATCGGCGGCGAATTCGTGGTCGGACGCAGCATCGAGGAGGCGCTGGCGCGAAGCGCGCGCGAGGCGGAAGTGGGGCTGTGCTCCTTCGACATGCTGGGCGAGGGGGCGAGAACGCAGCAGGACGCGCAGCGGTACTTGAGATCGTACGAACACGCCATCGACGTCATCGGCGCCGCCGCGGCGGGACGCCCCGCGCATGAAGCCTCGAGCATCTCCATCAAGCTGTCGGCGCTCGAGTCACGCTACTCCTTGTTGCAGCGTGATCAGGTGATGCGCCGTTTGGTGCCCGAAGGATTGGCGCTGGCGCGCCGCGCCGCCGAGCGCGGCATTCAACTCACCATCGATGCGGAGGAAGCGGACCGGCTGGATCTGTCGTTGGATGTGATCGAAGCCATAGCCCAAGATCCCGCCACCCGCGACTGGCCGGGCTTAGGGCTTGCGGTACAGGCCTACGGCAAGCGCGCCCTGGGGGTCATCGATTGGGCGGCGGCGACGGCACGCGCGACCGGCCGGCGCATGACGGTGCGCCTGGTGAAAGGCGCGTACTGGGACTCGGAAATCAAGCGCGCCCAGGAGCGGGGCCTTAACGGCTATCCGGTGTACACGCGAAAAGTGACCACGGATGTGTCCTACCTGGCCTGCGCGGGGCGTCTGTTCAGCCATGCCGATGCGATCTATCCGCAGTTCGCAACTCACAACGCCCACAGCATCGCCTCGGTGCTGGAGCTCGCGCCCGCGGGCGCGGACTACGAATTTCAGCGCCTGCACGGCATGGGCCGGCTGCTGTATGCGGAAGCGGCGCGAAAAATACCGCGCTTTCCGCGGGTGCGCGTCTATGCGCCCGTGGGCGAGCACAAGGACTTGCTGGCTTATCTCGTGCGGCGGCTGCTCGAGAACGGCGCCAATACCTCGTTCGTCAATCGCTTCATGGATGAGGAGGTGCCGGTGGCGGAAATCGTCCGCGATCCCATCTCCGAAATTGAACGCCTGGAAACCTACGCTCATCCGCGGCTGCCGCTGCCGGCCGCGCTCTATTCGGATCGCCGCAATTCCCACGGCGTGGATCTCGGCAATCCTCTGGAAATCGAGTCGCTGCGGCGGGATATATCGGCTGTGCGCCCGGCGAAGCCTGCGGCCGGACCTATCATCGATGGTATTTTGCTGCCCGGAAATACCCATGCCGTCACCAATCCCGCCGACCGGCGCGATCAAGTGGGCAGCACGCGCGATGCGACCCCGGCGGAAATCACCCGCGCATTCGACTCGAGCGCAGCGGCGCAACCCGGGTGGGATCTTGCCGGCGGCGAGCATCGCGCGGCCCTGCTCGAGAAGGCGTCCGATCTTCTCGAAGCCGGCCGCGCCGACTTTCATCAGCTCTTGGTGCAGGAAGCCGGCAAGACCCTGTCGGACGCCATTGCCGAGGTACGCGAAGCGGTGGATTTCTGCCGCTACTACGCGCTGCGGGCGCGGCGGCAATTCGCGGCACCCGAGCGGATGGAAGGTCCCACCGGCGAATCGAACGAATTGTCCCTGCATGGGCGCGGCGTGTTCGCCTGCATCAGTCCGTGGAATTTTCCGCTGGCGATTTTTGCGGGCCAGGTTACCGCGGCGCTGGCGGCGGGAAACGCCGTCGTCGCGAAACCGGCGGAGCCCACGCCGCTGATTGCCGCGCGCTTCGTGAAGCTGCTGCATGAGGCGGGCGTGCCGCCGCAGGTGCTGCACCTGGCGCCGGCGCCGGGGCGTCTGTTCGGCGAGGTGGCGTTCGCTCACCCGGCCCTCTCCGGAGTGGCGATGACGGGGTCGACAGCCACGGCGCTCACCATCAACCGCAGCCTCGCCGCGCGCGGCGGGGCGATCGTACCGCTGATCGCGGAAACCGGCGGAATGAACGCCATGATCGTCGACTCCACCGCTTTGCCCGAACAGGTGGTCGACGATGTCTTAAGCTCGGCGTTCATGAGCGCCGGGCAGCGCTGCTCGGCGCTGCGGTTGCTTTTCCTGCAGGACGACATCGCCGATCACGTGTTGGAAATGATCGCGGGTGCCATGGACGAATTGGTCATCGGGGATCCTGCAGATTTCAAGACGGATTTGGGGCCGGTGATCAACGCCGCGGCGGCCGACGGCTTGGCGCAGCATGTGGCGCGCATGCGGCGGGAGGCGCGCGTCATTAAAGCGTGCACCTTGGGCGAGGCGCATGCCCACGGCAGTTTTTTCGCCCCGCATCTCATCGAACTTTACAGCGCAGGGCAGCTCACGCGAGAGGAATTCGGGCCCATATTGCACGTGGTCCGCTACAAGGCGGCGGATATCGCCGAGGTGCTGCAGGGGATCCGCGACACGCACTACGGCCTCACCTTGGGCGTGCAGACGCGCTTGGAGTCTTTCTGGCGGGAAGTGTTCGCCAACACCTCCATCGGCAACACCTACGTCAATCGCAATATGATCGGCGCGGTGGTGGGAGTTCAGCCCTTCGGCGGCACCGGCCTGTCAGGGACCGGTCCCAAGGCGGGCGGGCCGCACTATCTCTCGAGGTTCGCCGGCGAGCGAACTCTCACCGTGAATACCACGGCGACGGGCGGCAACGCGGCACTGCTCAACCTTGGCCACTGAGCCGGCCCCAGAGTCGGTCCAACGGTCGGCCTGGCCGGTACTGCTGGCTTCATTGCAATTGGGGTGCCGCTCCTTCGGAGGCCCGGTCGCGCACTTGGGATACTTCGAACGCAGCTACGTGCAACGCCGCCGCTGGCTGGACGCGGGGGAATACGCCGAAATCGTCGCGCTCTGCCAAGTGCTGCCGGGACCCACCAGCAGTCAGGTGGGCTTTCTCATCGGTCTGCATCGCGCCGGGTGGCGCGGGGCGCTCGCCGCTTGGGCAGGATTCACGCTGCCCTCGCTGCTGTTGATGTACGCCTACTTCGTGTTCGCGCCCAGGCTCGCGGGGCCCGCCATGACCCTGGTGCTGCATGGACTGAAGTGGCTCACCGTCGCGGTCGTGGCCAGAGCGGTATGGAGCATGGCGCGAAGTCTTTGCCCGGACCTGCCTCGCGCCGCGATAGCCGCGCTTGCCGCAGTGGCATTGTGTTTCGCCCACAGTGAATGGCTGCAGGTGAGCGTATTGATCATGGGCGCCGTGGCCGGGATCCTATTCTGCAAGGACGTTCCGATGGCTGCATCGAAGCGCTCGCCGCCCATCGGGCCTCGAACGGCGTGGCTGCTGATCGGGGTTGGGGCCGCGCTGCTGCTGGTGTTGCGAGTTCTCGCGCTCGAGATGCCGCACAGCCTCATCGCGCTCGCCGACATTTTTTATCGATCGGGCGCTCTGGTGTTCGGCGGAGGCCATGTGGTTTTGCCGCTGCTGCATGATGCGCTGGTGCCGGCGGGTTGGATGTCGGGCGATGATTTCCTGAGCGGCTACGGCGCCGCCCAGGTGCTGCCGGGCCCGTTGTTTTCGGTGGCCGCGTACTTCGGCGCCAAGAGCGCGCCGGGCGGTGCGGCCGGGCTCGGCGCAAGTATCGCGGTGGTGTGCATATTCCTGCCCGGCCTGTTGCTCGCCGCCGCGGGACGCGGCGTTTGGAATCAGGGTGCGCGTCTGCCGCGAGTGCGGTCGGCGCTGGCGGGAGTCAATGCCGGCGCGGTGGGCATTCTCGCCGCTGCGCTCTACAACCCCGTGTTGACCGGCGCCTTGGCCACCTTGAGATGACCCGGCCGCCCTACCTGCACCTAGTTCCCGGGGACGTGAATGGGTTTCTGGGATTGGTGGTCGACAATTTGTCCGTGCTTGCTCGGTGCAGGCCTTCAGTGCGGTGCCGCCACAGCACGCGCCCGCGGTCGCGATCAGCTTCTTCCCGCCGATCGCGCGTCTCGTGACCATCGAGCTCGGCAATCCCACTTACATCGCGCCGCAGCGGTTTGCGCAATTGATGACTCTCGCCGAGCATGGGCTGCCGGCGCTCGCGGTGATCGTCGCACTCGGCAACGGCTTCATCATCACCTCGACGATCTGGGCCGCATTCGTGGTCGAATTGACCGAGCATCGACTGCGGGCGGCGGCGGCGTACCTTGCGGCGGGCGGAGTGCTCTGCTGCTTCGGAATCATCCACTCGGTACGCGCCGATGGCAGCGCCTATATCCCTTGGCAGCTCGAGGGGGTGGCGCGAGATGTCGCGGTCCAGTTCACCGCCGCATACTTCATGCTGGCGGCGGCGCTGATGTTGCTGTCGATGCAACGGCGGCCGGCGCGCCGCCCTTAGCGCATCTTCTGAACGATCCACAGGCCCGGCTTGCCCTTTTCATTGAGTCCCAGGCTGAGCAGCGCGGATTTGTTCTCCCAGAGCCGGGCGACGGGCAATCCTTCCCGGTGGAAGCGCCGTGCAAACTCCTCCGCGCGGCTGGGCGTGCGGGATTGCGTGACGTTGGCGCCCAGATCGGGAAGCTGAAGCTGCGGCTGCGCCTTCAAATTATGCTGATGCAGCGGTGAGGGGAAGGATCGAGAGGGTTCTTCTGCCTGCGGCGTGGCGGCCATCGGGTGCAGATCCAAGCGAAGCGCACTTCGCGGCCCGCTCGGCGGTGACGCGAGGACGGCACTCATCGAGCCGAGTCCGCACAGCCCCAGCACGGCGATGCGCTGCAACAGGTGATTGCCAATTCTGCCCATGCAGACAGGAGACCACGATGTGGGGGCGCCCGCACCCGGCAGGGGGAACTTTGGCGCGTAGGAGAGTCCTGTGAATGCGTAGGACATTTCTCACGTCGATGGTGATATGGGCCGCGAATCACTTAACATGGGCCTCGGACCGACAAAAACGCTAACAAATACAAGGAATACGGGATATGACCTTCACGGACGCCATCGGGACCGGTTTCAGGAAATATGTCGATTTCAACGGCTGCGCATCGAGGTCGGAGTTCTGGTGGTGGGTGCTGTTCACCGTCGTGGTGTCACTGGTATTTCGGCGCGTCAGCTACAACCTGTCCTGGGTTTTCTCGCTCGCGACGCTCATTCCTAACATCGCGGTGGGCGTCCGGCGTCTGCATGACACCAATCGAAGCGGCTCGTGGGTACTCCTTTATCTCCTTCCGGTGATTGGCTGGATCATCCTCATCATTTTCTGGGTGGAGCCCGGACAGCCGAGTCGTTACGCCGAGAGCACGTGAGGGCTGCGCTCGGTATGTGGAGCGAGGTGCCGTGAAACCATGCCCGATTCTGCTGCTGCCGGCGGTGTGCTACCTGGCGGCCTGCACTGCCACACCCCCGAAGTCCGATCAGCCGATGGTTGTCATCACCAGCAAGGCGCCGAATCCATTCGCACTCACGGATCAACTGGCAGAGGCCATGAATCTGGTCAAGCGCGAGGACTGGCCGAAAGCTCGAGCGGCCCTGCAAGCCCTCATCGAGGATAAGGAATTCAGCGGCCTCTCGAGCGACACCCAGTACCATATTCTATGGACTGCCGGGAGAGTGTTCGGAGATCACGGGCAATTGCAACGCGGAGACGAATATCTGGCGCGCGCCGCGGCCATGCCGCAATCGAACTTCGACGATCTGATGGCGCAGATACGTTCCGCTGCGAAGCTGGGCAACAAGGCGGAGACGGTCAGCACCCTGACGTCCATTGCGCAGCGATATCCAGGAAGAATCAGCAGCCTCAAAATCGAATGGATCGTCGCGGTCGTTCGGCAGGCCCGGCAGTTGCCCACCGGCCAACGACTGGCTCTATATAGATCGCTGTATGCCGCGCATTGGAAACTCCAGTGGAATTTTGAACCCAGCTATCTGTGGATCGAATTGACCCGCCTGCTCCTCGAGAATGGCGAGCAGGAAGCGGCGGTCGATGTATCGAGTCATGTGACGGGTGTCTACGATCTCATCGCCATGCGCGTGGACCGCCGCTTCGACTCGATCGTCGCGGCTCATCCGGCACAGTTCGACATCGACGCAGCCGCGGCTCGGGAACTCAAAGAGCTGCAGTCGGCGTCCGAGAAAGCGCCACGATCCCTGGCGCTCAAGGAGACCTTGATCGACACCCTGCGCCGCCAGCGGCAGTATGCGGAGTCGCTCGCGGCGGCGGATTCTTTGGTTACCGAACTCAAGTCGACCACTTCTCCTGAAAAGGCATATGAGGACTACGAGAAAACGAATCCCTGGATCCTCAACGAACGGGAAATTGCCTTGACGCGCGTCGGACGTTGGGATGATGCGCTGGCACAACTGACGGCGGCCAGCCACTTATCCGAGGATAATGACGGAAATATCAGCCAGATCATCAATCTGGCGCAATTGTATTGCGATTTGAGCCGTCCCAAAGAGGCGCTGAAAACTCTCGGGCGGCTCGAAGCGAAGCCTAGTCCGTACGGCGTCATGCAGGTGGAATACGTGAAGCTCGATGCGGCCACCCTATCCGCGGACAAGGCTCAAATAGCCCGGTCGCTGCAATACCTGGAAGACCATCGCGAAGATGCGCCAGAGACCTATGAGGACGCGCAAGTTCTCGTGAATGACCCAGACCGCGCGGCGAAATTTCTGATCGAAAGACTGCAGGACGTCAATCAACGCCGAGTTGCGCTCTTGAGCGTGCAAACATACGGCTCATGGCGTAAGACGGCGCGAATGATCGAGTTCGATGCCCGCCGGCGCTCGGTGCTGGCCCGAGCGGACGTGCAGGAGGCCATTCAAAAGGTGGGACGAGTGGAGAGCTACCAGTTGGAGTCGCAGCTGCAGTGATACGGGGGCGCGCATGGACCGTGGTTGTACTGGTGTTCCTGTTCATGGTCATCAATTTTGCGGACAAAGCGGTCGTCGGGCTGGCCAGCGTGCCCATCATGGACGAGCTGCACCTAAGCCGCGCGCAATTCGGCATGCTGGGCAGCGCTTTTTTCCTGCTCTTTTCCGTTTCAGGCGTGGCGGTGGGGTTCCTCGCCAATCGCTTCAGCACTAAAACCATCATGTGCGTCATGGGTGTCGTTTGGGCTGCGGCGTTGTTGCCGATGATCAGAGTCTCGAGTTTCGCCGTGTTGGTGAGCAGCCGCGTCATTCTCGGCGCCGCCGAGGGGCCGGCGTTTCCGGTCGCGGTACATGCCGTGTACAAATGGTTTCGCGACGAGCGCCGCGCGCTGCCCACGAGCGTTGTCGCGAGCGGGGCGGCCGTTGGGGCCGGCATCGTCGCGCCCATGGTCATCTGGGTTATCGATACATTTGGCTGGCACGCGGCGTTCGGTACCTTAGGTTTGCTCGGTCTTGCGTGGGTTGGCCTTTGGCTCGTGCTCGGATCTGAGGGGCCGGCGGCCAGCCCTAGTGCCGCGCCATCGGGGGCGGGCCGGCGGGTACCCTATGGACAGCTGTTGATGAGCCGTACGGCGATAGGTGTCTATGTGGCGGGGTTTGCGGCGTACTGGATTCTCGCGCTCAATCTGGTCTGGCTCGGCAATTACCTGATCAAGGGCTTGCGGATGGCTCCCGCGGATGCGGCATGGGTGATTGCGCTGCCGTCCGCCATGCAGATGGCGCTCGCGCCCACGTTTGCCTATCTGTCGCAGCGCCTCTCCGGGCGGGGGATATCAAGTCGAGTTTCCCGCGGGTGGGTGGGCACCCTCTGCGTCGTCATCGGCGGCGTCTCGATGGCCTGTTTTCCGTTCGTCGAGATGGGGGCACTGAAGATTTTCCTGGTGGGCCTGGCATGTTCGATCGGCAGCGTCATCTTCACCCTGGGCGCGACATTGATCGGCGAAATTTCCCCCGCCTCGCAGCGCGGGGCGGCGCTCGGCGTCACGAACTCGATTGTCACGCTCGCGGGCCTGTGCGCTCCCATTGCAATGGGCCGCATCGTGGACATCAATGCGGATCCGGGCGCCGGCTTTCGCACGGGGTATTTGTGCGCGGGAGCCCTGGTCGCCGCACTGGGAGTGGCGGCCGCAGTACTGATCAATCCGGAACATGACCTGCGGCGTTTTCGGCTCATCGAGGAGGCAGGCTAGATTGCAGCAGAGCGCTCCTCCATCTTCGAGCGTTACCTCAGAGACCTCCAAGCGCCTTTTACCGTGGCTCGTCGCGGTCGCCTTTTTCATGGAGTCGCTGGACACAACGATCCTCAATACGGCGGTGCCCGCCATCTCCTCAGCCCTCGGCGTTGCTCCCCTCAGCATGAAGGCAGTGCTGGCGAGCTACACGCTGAGCCTTGCGGTCTTCATTCCAATCAGCGGCTGGATGGCGGACCGTTATGGTACCCGTCGGGTATTCGCGTCGGCCATCGGCCTGTTCACGCTAGGTTCCTTTCTATGCGGAATATCGAGCGACATTCACCTGCTCGTTGCGTGTCGAATCCTGCAAGGTTGCGGCGGAGCGATGATGGTTCCCGTAGGCCGGCTTACTCTGGTACGAACATTTGCCAAGTCGGATCTGCTGCGCATGATGAGCTTTGTTTCCATGCCGGCCTTAGTCGCTCCCATGCTGGGACCCATCGCCGGTGGCCTCATCGTCGGTTATCTGCATTGGCGCTTCATCTTCTTCCTGAATATTCCAATCGGACTGGCGGGTTTGATCCTCGTTTATATTCATTTGCCAGACTACCGCGAAAAGATCTCCCATCCGCTCGACGTTGTCGGACTCATCCTCTTCGGCTCCGGTATCGCATTGCTGTCATATGTGTTGGAAATATTCGGCGAGCATTCTCTGAGTACGTTGGAGATGTCCGGCCTCCTGGCATTGTCCGCCGCCTTGCTCACGGGATACGGACTTCACGCCAGTACTCTTTCATTCCCTTTGCTGGAGCTCAAATTATTCAGCATTCGTACCTTTCGGGCCGCCGTGAGCGGCAGCTTCTTCACTCGTCTCGGCATCGGCGGGGGTCCCTTTCTGCTGCCACTCCTCTATCAGGTCGGTCTGGGCTTCACGGCGATTGAATCCGGTCTGCTGGTCATGCCCCAGGCAATCGCCGCCATGAGTATGAAGGTGATCATGCCGCGACTTTTGAGTCGTGTCGGGTATCGTGGCGTGCTGATCTCCAATACCCTGATTCTCGGTATTCTTCTGATGGTATTTGCGACCATTGGACTGCGAACACCTGTTTGGGTCATCCTATTGCAAGCGTTCCTCTACGGAGCATTCACTTCGCTGCAGTACACGAGTATGAACACGCTGGTGTACGCCGACATCACGGAAGATGACACTAGTGGCGCAAGTTCCATCGCAAGCACAATGCAGCAGATGTCGATAAGCTTCGGCGTCGCGGCCGCGGGGCTGGCCACGGCGTTGTTCGTCCCGAGCACCCACTCCACTCCGACCGAGATGATTCACGGAATACATGAGGCTCTCATCGCGCTCGGGATATTGACGATTGTATCGACGGCCGTCTTTAGCAGCTTGAAGAGTGGTGACGGCGCCGACGTGAGCCAACATAAGGTTCTTCACCCGGGTGGGTGACCATACCCTACGCGGTCCGGCCGCCGAGCGTTCGATATTTTCCCGTACGGTGCTCCATCTGCCAGCGTAGGCTCGCGGCCGAGAGGAGCTTCTTCGCGCGGCTCACGTCCAATTGTGTAAGCCACGCCGGTGATTGGAAAAAATCGATTTCTCCAATCAGTTCGCCCGCTTCAGCGGGGTCCAGGGTTTTGTGCATCATCGTCCACCCTTCAAAGGCTCGCTCGGGTATGGATTCCTTCGCCATCAGGGTTACTTGGGTGTGCCGTTTGTCCTGAAGGATTCTGCCGAACACAGAATCAATCATTTCGGCATGACCCTCGAGCACCTGCAGGAATGAGCCGGAGATATACAGAAGCATGCCGGTGAATTCCCGTTTTGCATTCGCCAGGCGTACTTGCTGCAACAAATCGGGAATCTGATGCTCGTGAAAGCATTCAGTCGATCGGCTGGCGTATATCAAGCTGATCAGTGACTTCATGGCGCCCCTTATGGTATCTCCCGGTGACAATACTGAGCTATCCCATGTTGCGTTCGGGTGAAATCAGCGATTTCTGCGACGTAGCTCTCAATTGCGTGCGCGGCGATCCATACTTGTTCCTTCACATTCTATGGGTGGCGGCCCGCACAGAAGGGCTGCGCTGTAAGGAGCGGATCGCGCCGGTGTCCGGCCTAACTCCGCCCAATCGCTGATTCCGATCCTGTGATGCCGCGGACGCGGCAGGGGGACTTCAGTTGGAGATCACGGAGAGCCTGATTATGCAGGACGTCAGTCACAGCATCGTCAGCCTGCTCGCGATACGCGCGTTGGGCGTAACGATTCGGTCATTATGAGGTTTTCGAGCAAAAATATATGTCATTGCCCCCGGTGCGCATAAGGGCGTTATAGAAATATAATGAGTTCGAACTCATCGATCATGAGCGCGGCCAGTTAGATTGCAACAAATCCACCTCACGTATCTCAACGGTCCGGACGTCGAACGGCTTGCGCTCACCGACGGCGAAATTCTCGAGGCCGTCGAAGCGGCGCTCGATGCGCAGGGCAGGCGTGCGGTGGTCATCGAGCCGCGCGTGCACCTGGTGCCGCACGACTCGGCCTCGGGGCATTTCAATGTCTTGCGCGGCGTCGTGCATCCGCTCGGGCTCGCAGGAGTCAAGGTGGTCGGCGACTTCGTCAATAACTTCAAGGTCGAGCTGCCCTCCGAGATGGGATTACTGACCCTGTTCGACCCATTGACGGGTGTGCCGTTGGCCATCATCAATGCCACTTCCCTGACCGAGATGCGCACGGGGGCCATGACGGCGCTGGGTGCCAAGTACTTGGCACGCAAGGGCAGCAAGGTGCTTGGGCATATCGGCGCTCGCGGCACGTCCTACTGGAACATCCGCCTGCTCAATCATTTCTTTGATTTCGATGAAATCCGCGTGCACTCCAAGCGCGCCGAGAGTCGCGAGGCTTTGGCCGCGAAATTGTCCAAGGATTTGGCCAAACGCGTGATCGCGGTGAGCAATTGGGAAGAATGCGTCAGATCCGCGGATATCGTCGTCGAGGCATCGCGTTTGCCCAAGCCGGAGCCACTGCTCAAAACCGAGTGGATCAAGCCTGGCGCGCTCGTAATTCCCTACGGCACGATGAGCGCCGTGGAACTGTCTCTGACGGACATCATGGACAAGGTGGTGGTGGACGACTGGGGTCAGTGCCGCAAGGGATTGCCCTTTGGGGCGCTGCGCCAGCATGTGGATTCAGACAGGCTCACCGAGCGCACATTGCATGCGGAGTTGGGTGAGATCGTCGCGCACTTGAAACCCGGTAGGGAAAGCGATGAGGAGACAATTCTGTTTTGGCACCGCGGGCTGTCGCTGAGCGATATCGCTCTCGGCAGCGCCTTACTGCGTAAGGCGAAAGCGAACTCGGTCGGTCAAACGTTGCGCTTCGAGTAGATGCGTGTGAGGGAACCGGATTCATCCGGCGTCGGCGCGCGTCTGCGCAAACCGGAGCACCTGTGCTTGGATACCCTTCCGTATTGTCCGGTAGACACGTTCGGGAAATTTCGCCGGTAGCCGCGTTTCCAATCGGTCGAAGACAGGCACCGCCGACACCACCATTTCTTGCATCTGCCGCCAGATTTGCCGAAGCCCGGAGGACTCCGCCAAAGATTGCCAATGTCGCGCGGTGATTTCGGTCAGGCGGTAGTGGGCGGTTTTGCCCCGAATGGCCATCGCGAGCTTTGCCTTTTGGATGGCTAGCTGGTCCTTTCCAGGGCCAATAATCGGCCAGGCGGAAAGCACGTCGTACAATGGGGTCATACCATAGGCGCCACCGATCCCATGAAATAGCGAAAAGTTCTTGCCGTGACCATCCGTCGCCGCGAGCAACCAGAACGTCAGTTGTGCCAGCAGGAATTGGGTTTGATACGTTTCCGGGTCTTCGCTGTTACCGAGCAATGTCAGACACTCGGCAATGGACGGCCCGCCATCGGCTTCATATTTTTCGGTTGATGCACGTCCTGTCGCTTGACAAAAGTCCTCCTGAGGCAACCGGGCAATCCAGATGCCTTCGCTGGGTTTGAAGCTCTTCTTTTCAACCGCGGCTGGGTCGACACCGAGCCAGCGCCGGTCAAAACGCGTGACGATCAAGGCTCGTTGTTCCCCAAAGTTGCCGATCGCGGAGTGCGCCGTCGGAAGCTCCAGTTCGTGCAAGAACTGACTGCACAGCCACTCGTTCTCGACTGAGTCCGAGAAATCTCCTCGAAATCCACCGATTATTCCCAGCGGCAGCTTCAATATATGGGTGGTCGGGGTCGCGTGCTGTGGTCGATACCACTTGCCCGCCATGTTGAGCAGCGCCGTTTTCTCCTGCGCCCCCGTGATGGAGATGCGGAAGTCCTCCTGCTCGTCTCTGCCTAAAGGCGTGACCGCGGTTACGTCGCGAAGGATCGTCTCCACGTCGTCATCCGTGAGCGACTCCGTCACTATCCGGTCCCACCCGATGGGCTGTTCGTCGGGTGGCAGGAGTTGCACCGCACCCACACAGTCGCGCCCGATCGCCGTCAATAGATCGAATGCATCCGCGGACGCCGCCTTGAAGCGAGTTCTAATTCGGCGTCGAATCGCCGGATTATCGGGCAGCAGATTGTCGAAGTAATGTTCGACGTGCGGGCCTCGCACCTCGAGATTGGCGGTTATGGGCAATGACAGTGACAGCGCGCGCGCTCGCTTCGATAACGCCCATTCTTCGTCATAACGAAATATGGCGGTGCCGTGCCGGGATGTACTCCATTCCCCGACCCGCGCACCATTCATCCAGACGAAGAGTGCCGCCACGTAAGCTACCACTCCGCGGCATCATCACGCGGCCCGCTCCTGGTTTTCTCAGGTTGCGGCTGCAGCAGTACCCGAACCCGCAGTACGGCGAATAGCTTCATCAGTTGCCCTAAACTGACTCGTCTCGGATCACTCTCGATCTTCGCGATGCGTGTCTGATCGAGGCCCACGAGATCACCCAGCGCTGCCTGGGTGAGACCGCGCGCCTTGCGGAACGAGCGTAAGTGATCCGCCAGCTGGTTGGGAGTCTGCAGCCATAGGGGTGTCATGAAATGCAGTATATGCCTCTAATGGCATTATTGCAACATATGGTGTTTACGGCATATACGTATTTAATGCCTTTAGTGACATGCTGCAGAGCCGCATGTGGGCCCGGTCCCGCTCAGCGCTCAAGTGACGTCAAAGCGGTCGAGGGTCATCACCTTGGTCCACGCCTTCACGAAGAGGTCCGAGACGGCGCGGTAAAACAGATGCGGAAGGGCAGGGGAGGGTAGCCTATTTGTCGCGCACGACGATGCGATGGTTGAAAGTGTGGCTGGAGCATGCGGGAGTTGAGGAGGGGGCGGTGTTTCGTCGATTGATCGACCGTGATCAAATTGGCGGCGCACTGAATCCGGGTAGTGTCGCGCTGATCTTCAAACGGGTAGCGCAGTGGATTGGGATGCCGGCGCGATATGTCGCAGCGATCAGTGGGCACTCGACACGCGTCGGAGCTACTCAAGATCTGGCGGCAATCACACAGGTCGGCGGGTGGAAATCGCCGCGGATGCCGTTGCAATATGCGGAGAAGATCAATGCGGCGAGGTCGGGAATGGCAAGAGCAGCGGCCGCCACCGGCCGCGACAAATTGGCCTCTGAAGAGGGGTAGGAACGTTGTGGGACGGATTTTCGCCACTCGGAACCTTGAACTAATTCGTGGCGAGACCCCGGTAACTCGCCTATAACGGGTTTCCTGTAAAATCGGGCACAAGGAAGGCTCAATGAAGTCCAAACGGGAAATTCTCGCCAGAATGGCGCTGTACCACGTCCCCGGGGGTGGTATCGGCTCATGGCTGACAGATCAGACCTGTGATGCGGTGTTCGAACGTCTCGGCGCGCTCGATATCAGCCCGCTGTCGGCGGTGCAGCTCAATCAGCTGCTGGTATTGGCCCACGAGGCGCCCGTCAGCGATGGATTCTTTCGGTTTTACTGGCTAAAGGCACCAGAGCTGCACCCCTATCGGCTGGCGGGGCCGCAGCGCCAGAGCGGATGGGGACAAGCCGGCACAATTGATTCCTTGGATCACCTAGCATGGGGTTTGCATCGTCTCTATGCCGATGGGCTGATGTATTTCGGCAATGTGCGCACCGCATTTCGGACCCTGCGCGAATTCTCGTACGCGGAATTGCACGATTTCTTCTCAGCCAAACGCATCGATACCCACGCCATCAAGCGTCGCGGGCCCGCGCTGCTCCTCAAGCCTATTGAGCGCGATCGCCGCTACTTGATCTCGGAGACGGCGTGCAAGTCCTATGGTGAAAAGCCGCAAATCACCAGCGATCTGCGTAATGCCCTGTTCGGCGCGTACGCAGCCCATCTGGCCGGCGGCGGCGGTGAAACCAGCGTCGAAGACCTCCTCGACAATCGTTTGCCACCCGAATTTGAAGGTCGGCGAGAAGCTTTTAAGTTCTCCGCGTCCGAAGTACTCGGCCACGTAGTCACAGCGGAGCAGGACATCGACCGCCACTACATGGCGGTTGCTCGCGCATTCGAAGAGTCGAGGTGCGATGCGCTCCAAAATACACGATACTATTTGTCGCTCTTGACCGATCTCGATGTGTACGTCGCCACAAGCATGCGCACGCGCGACGATTTCGTCAAAATGGCCAATAATTGCGAGGCCATATTCTCCGACAAAAGGCTGAAGGAGATGAACCTTCGCTACTTCGATCCAACCTTGAGCGCGGCAAGCGGCCACGAGGACAAGGGACTCATCGAATGCCTGATGGTCAAGTGCGCCAAAGCTCTGGTTTACTGCCGCGGAGAGAAGGAAAGCTACGGCAAGGATGCGGAGGCTGCGATGGCGCTAAGTCTGGGAAAGCCTGTGATCTTCTACTGTGAGCAACAAGGAAAATTCTACAAAGACGTGCATCCCCTCTCAAGACTCATACAATTTGAGACCGGAATCGCCGTCGGGGCGATGATCGCCGAAACCATCGAACAAGTGGTAGAACTCCTCACCCGCACGTTCGAAAACACCATGGTGTATCGCCTTGAGGGCACGAAATCCGATTCGCTGCGGCTTTTGGAAGATTTGACGGGGTCCGTCGTCCGTCTGCAGACCAGCGACGAGCTGCTGAGTGAAACCTTCTGGAATCATTATCACAGCGTACCGCGCAAGAAGAACATGCGCGCCGGCATCGCCACCGTTCGCTCGGTCGCGCGCATCCCAGCCGCCACGCGGCAACCTTCCAATCCGCAAGAACAAGAGAAACTACCATTAGAGGAGACCGGCGGCCTCATACCGCTGGCGGCTCGGCAGGCGCCCCCGCCGGTAGACGCGCGGACGCGGCCGTCGTTGCCGGCAGGCTCTAAGCCCACTGCGATTGACTTCCCCTTATCGATCGACGAAGTGTTCGAAGGCGTATCAAGAGCCAAGTGCGGTCAGATCACTGGGGCGAAACGGTTCGCGGTATTCTCTACGTGGCTAGCCGCCGAGGGAATCGATATTGTAGAGGGTGTGCGACTCCTGCGTTTCATTGATGCGACGTTGGAGGCGAACGGTAATCGGCCCAACTTCGTTTACGCGCCCGCGCACTTGACCTCTTGGTACTCAGAGATGTCTGCTGGGGCGACGGTTGGTAGTCGCCGTTGAGCCGGCAGGGAGAGATGAGCAAAGCATTCTGCGCTCACTGGAAGGGCAGAACGACCGCGGAGGCAGCTCGTAAGGCGCTCGAGGCCAACATTCCCGGCGTCGCTCAATCGGCCATTCCGATCAACGTCGAATCCGCTGCTCGATTCGTGGGCATCGAACAAATCACCGAAGTGGAAACATCCGCTTTCGACGGACTGCTGAGCGTGACGCGTTCGGGCACCTACATCGCCACCCTGAGGAAAGGACAGAGCGAGTCGCGCAAGCGGTTTACCTTGGCGCACGAACTCGGTCACGTGATCGTCCACGGCAGCGTCGGCCGCCCCCCACCCGTCGGCGCGGAAGAACTCTTTCAATGCCGGGCGACGACCCCCGCGGAGAAAGAGGAGGAGCGTCTGTGTGACCTCATAGCGTCGCAACTTCTCATGCCCCAAGCACAATTCGCGCAGGTTATCCAGGAAATCGGAGTCAGCGCGGAGACGGTGCCCGCAATCGCGCGGCGATTCGCCGTTTCTCTGGAGGCAGTGAGCACTAGGTTAGTTGGCCTATTACCCTATGAAGTCGGCATCGGCTATTGGTATTTGTCGGACGATGGGGCGAACATCGTACCCAAGTGGTATCTCACTCGGAGCGGTCCGCGCTCGAGCGAACAGGTCATTGCCGTTGGATCTCAGGGTGCTGACTGTTTTGCCGAAGTCGCGGTGAGGGGCTGGCGGTGGATGTCACTGCAGGGCCCGAGGGACAAGTATTTTGTTGATGTGGCTCCCCTCGAGGGCCGGCAAAAGGCATGGCTGTTGTTGGTGGTATTCGACAGCGCCGCACAGCACATCATGGCGAGCATGAGCGCCATCAAGCCGGTTGCCGCCGCGCAGTTGCCCTTGATCGGTAAGTAGCCCGACGGGATGGACCTAAGTCATCCCGGAGGCCCTACAAGATACGCCCACGCAGTGAGCCTCAAATCTACCAAACTGTTGAATCCGCACAACGCCATAGAAATCCAAAACAGGGTAGCACCGTCTGGAATCAGTTCATGCCGAGCCGACGACGCCAACCACGCGGCAGCCGAAAGTACGGCGAACGCAACGTTGTTCATGAGCCAGACGGTTTGCGGCGCGCAAGCCAATCTGCGATCCCTGATCATTAGGGCCAGCAGCCAAACGACATTGAGCACGAGAAGGGCGCAAAAAACTGCGAGAAAATCGCGTACCGAGCCCAGAGCGTAGTTTGATGCGAGAACGATTGGCATGAGTTTGCACAACAAAAAGAACGCGAACGAGTGCAGCAAAAGCACCGGTACATCAAAGATCATGATGTAAACGCCAGTGCGACCCTCAAAGATGTGGCGCCTCACACTCTCATCGCGTGGATAGGTGTTGAGATACGTTTTCTCGACTTGATCCGCGTAGCGGCGAATGTTTCCCACCGCCCAAAACATCCGTACTGCAATGAGCACCAGCACGCTGCCCGGGAGAAACGCGCGGATCAGCGCGTGTAAGATTCCCTGCGATAAGTCGATGGACGATAAAACCTCTCGAAAGCCAACCACGTATAGAACGGCGTAAATGGTTCGCAGCACCTTGAGGCTCTCGTCGATGTTCTTGTTGACTTCTGATTGTTCCGTGCTCACAGATGCGACCTCCTTGGTAAGAACATGCGCGACCCGTACAATAGTCGACTCACAGTGGGACTTGTCTAACATTGGAATAGGCCGGGTCCCCTAGACCGGGGAATATTTCAGATATCGCGGCCTAGCCTGTCCAGATATCAAATTGAAACGTCCGTAACTTGCCCAAAGAAGATTGCGACAACCGCTTTTCAAATGCACATCGACATAGCAAGAGAAAGATTGTTGCGAACGTCACTTCCATGAGATAACGCCATAGGTTGGCTAGCATATTTTATCAAGAGTTGGCCCGCCGCCCGCCATTTAGTTTCCGGATCTAAATCTCTGGAAGATCGAGATGATGTCCGCGAACACCGTCGCTTTATCCGCGTGATTTAAATAGGCTTGCTTTAGCCGCCCTGGCTGAATGTTCGCCGCCGCCGCAAATTTATTGAGCATGACCCGCCCAGGGAGGTCGTGAAGCCAGATGTTATTGTCCTCTTCAATTGATTTGTGTAGCCGCTCGAATTCGGCGATGACCAGCAACCTAACGCTTGATGGGTTGAGTCCGGTGCCTACACGCGAGGCCTCATTCGCGGCTCGCTCCAAGATGGCAGCAGCCAAGGCATCACTGCTTTTGACCTCCGCGACACCCTTTGGCATAAGGCTCACCTTTCCAATCGTTTCTCGAATAGTTGCCGACACATTGAGAGATGTCGCGTAGGGCACAACTGTCTGCGCGATCTCCTTTAGCTTCCGGCGTATTGCCGTTGGCGACCTTAGCCAAGAATCAGTGGGCTCCAGAGTCCCAAATACTGACGCAATTACCTGTTCATCTAAAAAGTAGTTTTCGAGGTGGTAGCGGGGCAATTGCTGGATTTTGGAGTGACTGGCAGCGGAGACGGCGGTCTTGCCAAGGATATTGACTGCGTCGCGATCACAAAGGAGATAAAACTCGACCCCCCATATGGTCCGATTGAGAATGTTGTCTCGAACCTCCTCGAATGACCGCACGGAATCCTTGCCACCTACTGGCACGAGTACAAATTCCGGAAAAGTGTTTTGAAGAATTGCGCCGTACGTCTGTTTGTCTAGGCTTGTTTCTTCCCCTTCCACTAAAACGAGTTTCTTCCCTAGAGAAATGACCCCAATTGACTGACCAAGAGTTTGAAGTGCCTGGTGAGTCTGGTCATCGCGATTCACGATAATTGCCTGGTTGTCTGTCGGCCCCCTCGCAGGCGAAACGAACACCACGGTATTCTCCAGGGACGCAGATATGATCTCTGGCGAATGAGTTGAGAAGATGAATTGGTTCTGCGTACCGATCTGCGAAAGCGTTTGTAGGAGTTTGTAGCTTAGCTCCGGGTGCAGATGCAACTCGGGTTCATCAAAAAGGACCGTGCAATGCTGCGGGCCCCTCAGCAGAAAGTCGAAGACGACATTGACGACCTCCTTTTCACCGGAACTGAGCGTGTCGAAATTTAGCTTGGTTCCGTTGAACTCGTAGAATATCTGCTGATTGCGCGTACTCACTTCGACCAGCGCCTTGGGCGCGAGAAGCTGCCAAAAGGCATCCTTAAAAGGCTTGATTATATCCGGAAAGTCTAGGGGCATCTCCCGAGCGCCGGACTGCTGCATTGTTATAACCCGGTCTGCGATCTCTCGGCGTTGACTTTCAACGAGGCGAAATAGGGAATGGCGTACATCATTGTAGCGAGTCTGCAGCGACTGGAGGCCAACATCCCAGCCGATATCCTCTGTATACGGATTGCCGATGTCCCAGCTAAAGTTGTAGTTCTGTACATTCCTAACAGCGCGGTCGCTATCAAAATTTAGGAATGACCCTCTGTATTCATTTCTACGTTGGTTTCGCTGTAGATGGCTGCGCAGGAGGGTGGCCTCTTGTTGATTTCTGGTATCTAGGAGAGATTTTCCCCATCGAGTACGTTCCTGATCATCTGTCGCCTCAACTACCATCCAAAGATTTGGGCTAGGGGTCACGTTTCTTGCCAACTGCAGTATGGAATTGAGTATGTTCGTCTTCCCGACGCCATTTGGCCCAGCCAAAACAACGACGTTCGCTAGCTGGTTTACGTTGACGAGTTTGAGGGGACCTACATTGCTGATTTGGAAGTCTCGAAGCCGCACTTGAATCTCCTTGTGCTACAGAAATAATGGCAGGTGCCGTAGCTGCTTCGATTGTGAATGATAATTAGCGGTTAGCACGGGTTCCCTTGGCCTGCAGCCCACAGGACCCGGATTGTGACCGAACAGCTGACCTGGGCGTCAGGCGTCTAGGGCCGGGAGCTTTAAATTGTGTAGCCAACACCAGGCGGTATAGGCGCCCAGGCCTATTAATAAGAGTAGCGCTACGACGACCACGTTTCGGATGCGGTATCGGGCTTTGGTGCCGGCGGCCAGCCAATCGCCGAGTGCCCACACCGTGACGTTCGCGATGAGGGTCAGGGCGAGGAGTTTCCAGCCGAGCACTTCGGCGCTGGAGTTTTGTAGGAGCAAGCCGCCGATGATGAGGACTACTTCTATGAGGTAGGCGACCTTGAGCCAGTATTGCCAAAACAGGCGACCCATTCTTCCGGGCATGGCCACTTCCACGAAGCCCCAGGCGAGTTGGCCAGCGCGCGTGGTCCAAACGCCGGCGGTGTTGGCTGGCTCAAACTGAAGGTCGGTACCAATCTTCTTGAGCATTTTGCCGAAGACAGTAGCGGCTCGAGACGCGGAGGATGCAGAGGTATCGGGGGTGGGGGTGATGCAGATCTCATATCCGTTGGGCGCTTTGAAATAGCGCAACAGATTCTCGGGCGCCATCGATTGCCGGAGTGCGGCGCCGAGCACCGGAGTTAGTATGGCATCGCCCGGCGTGCCTGCGCCTGCGGTGAGGAAATCCTTGAGCCTGGCGGTGTCGGCGTCGGTGGCGCCGCGTTGATTGAGGAGTTCGCTGGAAAAATTCAATAGTGCGTTCGAGTTTAGAGGCTTGAAATGCTCTTGAAGAATGGCGAGGTGCGCCTCTTTTATGAGGGCGTCTCTTATGTGCGTGCAGGCCATGGGGAGCAGGGAGGTGATCAGCCGCTCGGCGCCGTCGAGACGGCCCCACAACATGTCATTCAAACGCCACTTCTGTTCCATGAAGGCGCCAAAGTGCATGAGCACGGTGCCGGCGAGCTTGCGGCGGTAGTCACCGCCCGGGCGATCGATCAGGCAGGTGGCGTCTTCGGGACTGATACGGATGACTTCAGTGGTGGAGAGTTCTTCGCCGACATTGGTGGCGTAGACGACGGGGAAGGAGACAAAGTCATAGCCTTGATAGTTGTCGTACAAGGCTTGGAGCTGAACCATGAGGTCCTTTTGCGCGCCTTGCGCATCGGCAATGGCTTTAATGAGGGCGGCACGCGCGGTGTCGGAGGCGCGGACTGACGCGTCGGTTACGAAGGCGCGGAGCGTGGCCGCGACTGCATCGAATACCTTCTGCAGTCCGGGAGTCTGTAGAGCCTGACAAGCGGTGGCCAATCGTTCATCGAATGTGCGTGCGCCGAGGATGCTTTTGAGCAGAGCGACTTGGGATGCCAAGGGGCCTAAGGCCTGGTAGAGAGGATTCTTGTCCTGCGGTAGCGCCAGGCGGTGACGTGCCGTCATGAGTACGGTCAGTGCTTCATGCAACTCCACGCGCAAGGCAGAGAGGGCGGCTCCGTCGGTGGCGCTGCTCGCCATCAGAGCGGCATCCAGGCGCCGAATGACGAATCGCAATCGGCGAATGCGATACGACAAATCGAAATCGTACAGAAACCAGGGTTCGGACTTTATATTGGGGTCCGTGTGCCCGGGGGCGGTGTACTTTGCTTCGCGCCAGGCACGAACCAGGAGTTTGATGCCATTGATGTGCGCGGAATCGGACTGGTAGTTGGCGGCTGCGCCGACCCAGTCACCGATTTCGTCGGTGAGGGCGCCCATTTTGAGGCGGTGATAGCCGCCGTAGGAAGGGCCGTACTTCAAAATCAAGGCGTCGAAGTCACCGAGAAACAATTTCGCGTCATCGAAGGTATTGGACTTGAGCCACGCTGCAACGTCGTCGTTGGATCCGTCGAGCAGACGGTTGACGCGCTCGATGAGCAGATTGCGTTCCAGAACGCGTTCGATGTCCTCGCGAATGGTTTCGTAGGTGGCCAGGGACTGACTTAAAATGGCGTTTTGAATGGGATTCGGTGCGACGTTGTTCGACTTGGCGAGCTCGGGGTGGTCTGGGTCAGGCTCTATGTAAATTAGTTTTCTCTCGACCGGCAGCCGCGCGACGCGCTGCGATAGGGCGTCGATTGCATGACTGAAGGGCTTGTTGTCGAGATAGCCGCCATCGCAGAAGGGGCGCTTCTCAAATTCGTACCAGGCAGGATTGTCCTGGCCGGGTGCGGCATCAGAGCTGGGTTGGTAGGCCGGGAAGAAGGGGCGCCAGCGGTTGGCGTCCTTGCCGAGATCCTTGTCGTTGAGGTGGCCGGGCATGGTCTGTAAGACCACGCCCACCTCATCGAGCACCATGGGTGGAAACGCTACCGGAAACGATGAGGTGCAGCGCGCGGCATAGGCCAAGAACGGATTATTGGCGCGCGCGAAATCGGACAGTTCATTGCACCGGTATTTGAATTGAAACACATTCTTGTAACGGCGCTCAGTGACTACGCCGTCGGAGAGTTTGAGGTAGACCGGCAAGCCATTGACATCGGTGGTGGTTGCGAACACGTCCAAATCCTCGACGAATCCGGATTCGATTTGCGGGGCCGCGGCATTCACGGGGCCGTCCATGTCGTCGAGGGCCTCGACGAGACGGCGATACATACGCTGGCCGTTCAGCAGCGAGACGGGTGGATCGCAGGAGGGGAGACCGGGTGCGTCGGACAGGGAATACTTGTCGTTGATGAGTTTCGCCATGTCGCCTTCTTGGATCCACATTTGCTGTAGTTGATCCATCGACTGATTGTTGGCGAGTGCTTTGCCTAAGAAGATGCCGTTGATGCCGCCGGCGGAGGTGCCGCTGATGGTGTCGATCACGAATTTGGCCGATATCGTGTTCGGAACACCGAGTGTTTGCCAGCAATGCCAGGGGGTGTCGGCGAGCCGCTGCTCTACTTCATTGAGTTTGGCGGCGGGCAGGCTGAGCAATGCTGCGAGGGTGCGATAGGTGGCCGTAGTCCCTGTGGGTGCGGGATACAGCGGCGCGTCGGGTTGCTGGGGATCTTGCGCCGTGGCGGCGCTCAACTTTAGGAGTTCCTGGGCAACGCCATTGATGTAGATGGCCAGGGACACGCCGCCATACATGACTACGGCGAAGCGGATTTCCCGCTCGATGGCGAGGCTGGTGGTCATGGGAATAAGTCCTTCAGGAAGCTGCGCCAAGGGCCGTCTTCGTCGCGGTAATTCTTTTTCACGCTGGCATTGAGGGCAATATAGAGCAGTGTGAGCAGTGTCGGTGCGGCAATCAGGGGGACCGGGTGCTGGGTGGCGAGGTTCGGTGTGAACAACGCCATGCCATAGAGCGCAAACGCGAGAATCAGCAGGGCGAAGGCGGCGTTGTATGAGAGCCATGCCGACCAAGAATCGGCGCGTTCCAATATTCGTTTGGTCGGGAACTTCTCGTCACGCGCTTCCGTTAAGCTCAAGCGCAGTTGGCCGTAGTAGTAGGCGAGGGCGGAGCGCTGCAGGTAGAAGCATAAGGCTGATAGGAAGAACCCCAGGCTGCCGGCGGCGAGCATGACCTGCTCGGTCTGCCACATACAATAAAGGGTGGGCTGCTCGGATTCCTTGGCGCCGGCAACGTGATCGAGCACCAGCGCCGGGACCGCCACCGCGAAGGCGGTGAGCAGACCCATGATGGTCATTTCCTTATCGAGATAGTCGCAGTAATCGCCTACTGAGTTATCGGACATCGCGTGCCTCCGCTGCGCCCATGCAGGTGTCTCAAGACTGGACTCGGCCCTGAAGTGATTTACCCATGCGGGACTAGCGGGGCGCGCTCGCCAGGACGATGGTCTTTGCGAAGCTTTCGCCGGCCACGGGCCATAGAATCGAGTAAAATTCCACTTTTGCCACGATGGTCACATCCAGCTCGGGTGGACGCGTCAGGACGATGGTGGTCGCGGTTTTCTCATTGGGTCCGAGTCGCAAGCTGTCATCTCTCTCCCGTCGCGGAAATCCTATCGTGTGCCATGTAATAGGTGCGTCCGGCGTCACTACGTAGTAGGCGTCCGCCACGATCACCGCGAGCCAATTGCTGCCGCGTTCGAGAGTGACCGAAATACGGATTTTATGGGGTTCGATAGTGCTTCGAACGGCGTCGATGGAAATACTGGTTGTCGCAAATAGGGCTCCCGCCATGAGCTGGTAGATGAAATACCCTGCTCCAATGAACTGCACGAGTACGGCTACTGCAAAGGTCGGGTTCTGCGAGCTCGGGCTAACAAATACCTGTGTCCACCAGACGAGAAATCCGCTCGCCACGGCAATGAGGAAGGCGGGCAGTAGGCTGTGAGCGCGCCTCATCTCTCGCAATCGTGCCTCCACGACGAGTTGATCCATATTCAAGTCACTAAGCCGCTTGGCGAGAATTTTCGAGCAGCCATAGAAGATGCAGTAGGTTGTGACACCGAGAATTGTCCCAACGATGGCGGGCGCCACCAGTTGGCAAATGTTCATGCATCCACCCGAAGCGCAGCGTTCATTTATTTCATCCCTGAATTGAACTGTCGAATTCTTTGGCTTGGGAGTAAACGCCTATAGATTTGTGGCGTCAATAGGCCAGGAGGTGCGTGACTAAATGAGTGGGTCGTTGCGATGCAGCGAAGATGAGCAAGAGAGCGGTGGCCAGGTTGTGGGACGCCGAGTGGGACGGTGGTACGCTGACTGGCGGAACGCCCTGATTCAATCAAGGAGACACGATCAATGCAAATCGCGACCTATCTGAACTTCAATGGAAATTGCGAGGCCGCTTTCAAATTCTATGCGGCGCAGCTCGGCGGAAAGATCACGATGATGATGACTCAGGGAGAATCCCCAATGGGGGACAAGGTGCCGACGGAAATGAGAGACAAGATCATGCACGCGAGGCTGGAGATGCCAGGCGGGGGGAACTTGATGGGGGCCGACCACCCACAGGGTAAGAAGGTGCAACCGACGGGGTTTTGCGTGTCAATTCAGGTGAAGGATGCAGCGGAGGCGGCGCGAATTTTTAAAGGACTGTCCGAAGGCGGGAACGTGCAGATGGCGTTCCAGAAGACGTTCTGGTCGCCTGGGTTCGAGATGTGTACCGATAAGTTCGACGTTCCGTGGATGGTTAACTGCGCGCCAGCATGAGAGCATTTCTCACCGAGAGACGGACAGGGAATTGAACTGAAGAAGCGGACTTGCGCCGCAAAATATGCTGCTGGCCGTACTTTGGAGGGGCGAGGTCGCGTCTACATAGTGCGCGACAGGACGGCGCCTTCGCGCGATGATGCGCGCCGGGACACTTAGCTCGAGGCTGCGATAACCTGTGTGCGATGACGAGAGTCTTGGATCCGAACCGACGAGGCGAATTTATCGTTTACCGCTGCCCAAGTTGCGAATCGGTTCAGAATTGATCACCCGCACAGGCGTGGTGTTCAAAGTTCTCGAAGCCGTGGTGCTCGTGGCCGATGGCGGCGGGGAATCACATATCGTGGTGGTGGAACGCATCCGTACCGGTCAGGTCGCGCAGCTCATGATGACCGTGGGTGCCCTGGCTAATCTGACCCGGGGTGCTACGTTGAGGCGAGGACGCGGCCTTCTCATCGACTGGGCGAAGGTCGCGCGGCGTCGTCATGGTGAGTCGCGCAAGATGTCGGTGTATCGGCCACGGGAATTCTCGCGAGGAGGGTCGGGCTTCAACAAATGAGAGGTGCCGCCGACTTGGGCCGGCGGCGTAAGGACGCTTAGGTGATGATGAGACCTCGCGTGTAGGCGACGTTGGCATAGATGGAGCCGGAGCAGCTATTGGGTGGGAAGCTGCACGAGTCAGGTCATGCAGGGTGCGCCCAGTGGAACGAGCGGGATCTTAATGTGACGGCGCCGGCAATCACTGCTTGGTTTTGGAAGAGGCCTGCGCTTGCAGCTTTTCCTGGAGCTCCCGAAGATTGGCGAAATAGGCGTTGACGCTCTTGATGGCGTCGTTGCCGGCGTCGGCCTCGGCTTTTTGGAGTTGCACGTACATCAAGGCTTTGGTGTGCCGCTCGTCGACATATTTTTGTCCACACTCGGCGTAGGCTTTGATCTGGGCATCTTCTGCTTTTAGTTGTGTGGCTGCGGTTTTCGACATCGCAGGCAAAACCGGCTGGACACACGCGAAGGGTGGCGTGGTCGTGTCGGGAATGGATGGCGGAATCGCGGGAGACGGCTGATCGGCGGCCGCCGCTCCGGTGCACAGGAGGATCAGAAGGTATGCACGGGCACTCATTCGACCGAGAATATTCTCATTGGTATAGTGGTATTTGCGGTTTGTTCCATGTTTTGCAGGTAATTATGCTGTGCATTGCCAGGTGTTTGATCAAGGCTGGTTGAGTACTTTGACGCTGCTATCGACTGCACTTCGCTCCATATAGCTTATCGCCTGCGGGTTCGATGCAATCAGGTGTTTGACTTCGGCGGAGTCGGAGACGGCCGTGGGTGGTTGCCCGCGCCCTGTGAATATGATCTTGGTCCAATGCGACTTGATCTGTGCCGCAGATTTGCCGGCAAATGTCGCATAAAATTCGGCGCGCGCGACGGATCCTTCTTCCTGGTCGATCGGCACCGCCAGCGTCCCATCGGGAAACCTGACGGTCTTGCCCAAAAAGATATCCGCTACCTGGCTCTTGCTCAAGGATGTGAGCGGATTTTTCGATGACACCACGGCAACGACGTCGGCCCTTACGGCCACGCCGAGCACAAGGCCTAGCGCTAGAGTGATGAGGGCAGGTGACGGGAGGCGATTGATGCGGGTCATGTGCGATCCCCTCACCAGACGAAATCGATGGCGACACTGATAAGATTCACGGTGCCGCCCGGCTGGAAGCCCGGCTGTAAGTTTGTCAGCAGGCCCGGGGAGCCTTCGCCGAGACGGGTGCGGTCGTATTGCAGCTTGAGGTCCACATTCTTGATGAAATCCCAGCGGACGCCCGCGGAAGTCGTGCGCTGGACGGGGATCGATCCGAGGATTGCATTGAGTCCGGCGTTGAGGCCCATGGCGGCCCCCGCCAAGTACGGTGGCAAAGCCGACGCGGTAAGACCGGGATCGTATGTGTTGCTGTTCGCCTTCAGTGCGCCGTAGGTCACGTACGGCGTGAATTTCGCCAAGCGATAGCCACCGCTCACATACCAGGCGGTGCTCTCGCCGAGAACCGAATGCAATTGCTGGGTTCCCCACTCACCTGTCGCGAACCAGTTTGGCTGGTTATAGAGGGCGCCAATCCCGAGGAATTCGAGAGGCTTGCGGTAGGGATCATACTTGGCTTCGAGTGCCATGCCCTGCGCCCCAAAGTGACCGAAGGCACTGAAGAAGGTGTCAAGCCCGTCTAAGGTCAAGTTGGCTCGCTGATACGCGATGCGTAGCGTGGCCGCGCCATACTCGAGCGTGTCGGAGATGTTCCACTGGCGCCTCGCGTCGGCATTACCACCCGTAGGTTGTTTCGACGTGGTCGCACCATAGGTCCCCACAAAGGTCTGCACGAAATCCCCGAGATGCCAGCGGTAGCTCGCGTCAATACCATCACTGCTGTCGATGGGCACCAAGCTGTACACCTCGACCGGCGGCCGTACCCATGGGTTGGCGTATCCTAGATCGCGTGTGTCGGAGTACAGAAAGCTCGCAAGCACAGTTCGCCCGACACGGATGCTCGCGTCCGGCGTGAACTCATATTTGAGATTCGCCCACTCAACATGCGGCGTATAGCTGTTGTCGTAGTTTTGCTGGGAGATCACTTGTAGCATCGCCGAGAGCCGTGGCGTGAAATTGGCGATGACTTGCGCGCCGATCAGGCTGTCGACATCGGGGCTCCAGTCGTGGCTGTAGCCCGCACCGCTCGGCTTGAAAATAGTGGAGGTAAAATCCGCGTCATGGTCGCTGGAATGGACCACTCCCAGCGTTCCAAACCCGCTGAACGAAAACATCGATGCGCTAGGATCCCCCGCCGCAGCACTCACAGCGACTGGATACCACGACAATGCGACGAGAATGATGGCATTCAGTTCGCGGCGCGTGCGCCATCGCTTCGAGGGAGTACTCTGACTCTGCATTGCTCACGTCCGGGTGAAGAAGGATGGCAATCTCCGATCCTATCGATTCGAATCGATTGCTGGTGTGCGCCACCCGTGGTTATGCGTGCAGGGAAAGGCCAAACTGGTCCCAGCGTAGCCCGGACCTCCAGTGTAGGAATTCGCTTGCCGGCAAGGGTTTGCAGAAGAAAAAGCCCTGGATCTCGTCGCACCCCAACTCGATCACGGCTTTGGCCTGGTCGGCAGTTTCGACCCCCTCGGCAATGACTTTCATACCAAGTGAGTGCGCTAGAGAGATTGCGGCAATGACGACGGCTCGATGACGCTCATGCTGCATCATGCGCATGATGAATGATCTGTCTATTTTGATCGCATGTATCGGGAGCGCCGCGATGTAGCTCAGAGATGAGTAACCCGTTCCAAAATCGTCGAGGAAGATCTGAATTCCAAGATCCCGGACTCGGGAAAGTATATCGTGCGAATGCTCCGGATCTTCCATCAGTGCCGATTCGGTCACCTCCAGCTGTAGGAGATCCAATCTTCCGCCCGCTTGGGTACCGAGCACGACAAGCTGTTTTAGGAGATCCGGATCGCGAAGATTGTTCGGCGATACGTTGACGGCAATAGGTATTTCAATACCCAGCCGCTGCCAATCGACGATCTGTTTCCAGGCTGCGCCCAATACCCACTCGGTGAGGGGCTTGATAAGACCGGTTTGCTCGGCCTGGGGAATGAAGTCCTTCGGCGGCACCATTCCGCGCTTTGCATGCGGCCAACGCAGCAGGGCCTCGACAGCGGAGACCGTGCGCGCCCGCACATCTATCTTAGGCTGATAGTGGAGAAGAAGTCCGTCGTCTTTGATTGCCTTTCTGAGCTCTGCTAGAAGGATCAGGCGATGGGGGGTCTCGGTCTCGCCCTGGCCGCTATAGAGGGCGTACTCGATACCCGCCGCTCTTGCGCGTCGGACTGCGACATCGCTGCGCCGGATCAGAGCGTCTGCACAGGCGCCGTGGGTCGGAAACAGAGCGATTCCGCTGGTTGTCCGCACATCCAGTGGCACTCCGGACAACTCGAATGGATCGGTCATCGCTCGTTGGATGTGCTTGGCATGTTCGTGGGCGCGCTCGGCATCTGCCCGCGAAATGACAATGGCGAATGAATCATCGGCGATTCGCGCGATGAAGGTACCCGGTTCGGCGACGCTTCCGAGACGTAGCGCCACTTTCTTCAAGAGATCGTCAGCCCCTGCGATGCCAACGCCCTCCTGAATTTCACTAAATCGGTCAACGCTGAGCATTATCAGTGCAATGCCATCAGTACCGGACCCCTCCCTTTCAATGGCCGCTTCAAGTTGCGCAATGAGTTGAACGCGGTTGGGCAACTCTGTCAGAAGGTCGAAATTGGCGAGCTGTTCCACCCTGGATTCGGCTCGCCGGCGCTCCAGATTCGAGCGATGAGTAAGAATGCCGAAAGAGAGATCGGCGGCGAGCTCCCGCAGCAATGCGACTTCCGCGTCGTCGAAGGCATTTATCTCCGTCGAATAGATGGAGAGGACGCCAAAGGTGTCAGGACCCTGCAATAGAGGCAGCGCGATCACGGAGGCGTAGCCACGTCTGAGCGCCTCGGGGCGCCAGACAAGCATCCGAGGATCGGAACCCAAGTCGCGGGAAAACTGTACGGTGCCGGTCCGAGCGGCGGTTCCGGTGGGACCGCGTCCTCGCTCGGTATCCGCCCAGGAAATCGCCGGGTCGTCGAGGTAACCGTCAGCAGCTCCGTAGTGCGCTACAGGGCGAACGGATTTATCTTGATCGTGCTCGGCAAAGCCGACCCAGGCCATTCGATAGCCGCCCTGATTCACGAGCGCTTTGCACACGAGGTTGAGCAAACCGTGTTCGCTTTCACCGTGGATGAGCGCTTGGTTGACTGTGCTGAGTACCCGCAGAGCACGATTGGCTCTGTGGAGCGAGGTGGCGACGCGCTCCGATTCGGTCACATCGCGCGCGATCGTGATCTCGCCGACCAACGCACCCTGATCATCCAGCAACGGCGTCGTTTTGAGAGCGACGCGGATGGTTTCACCATTCTTCTTACGCCGCTCTGCGGTCGTCGAGGTCGGGCGTCCCGTGCGAACCCGCTCGAGCAGACGCTCGTACGCGACCTCGGAGAGCTCGGCCGCATGCAGCTTTCGCAACGACTGCCCGATGGCCTCCTCTGCGGAGAAGCCGTACAAGGAAGCCGCTTCCCCGTTCCAATACGTGACCACCGCGTTCAGGTCCTTGACGATGACCGCCTCGCCGCTCTGTTCGAGCACCTGCGCGAGGTCGCGAGCGCTGGCCTTCAATCGCTTATTCGGGGCATCGGCTAGTCTCGGCGATTTAGCGACTCGCGAAGGTCGCGCGCGAAAAACCTTTCGTGGCACGAAATGCGGGCTAGGCAGCTGCCGTTCGTTCATGGCGGGATCAGCACTTTGACGGTGCTATCGACCGCGCTGCGCTCGATGTAGCTGATTGTCTGTGGATTCGCTGCAATCATTCTCCGATCCTATCGAGTCGAATCGATTCGCGATGTGCGCCACGCGTGGTTACGCGTGCAGGGAAACACTGCATTTCTCAGCGCGGCAGCTAAGTGGAGGCTGGCGCACAGTACATGAATTCCGCGTTTGTTAAGTTGCCGCGAGCTGATGAGATCGAGCGGACGTTTGTATTCATTGGCAGACACCCTTAAGAAGTAAGGAAACGCTGGTGGCATTGAAGGACGCATTTCATCTCAGATTGGGTCGAGCGACGGAACCGCAGATTCTGTTCCCGCTCATTGCCGTGTTCTTGTTGAGCGTCATGTGGGGGACAACCTTAAGCGTCCTTAAGGTTCGACACGCCGATGCTGAACATGCCGCGGCAGTTTCTAGCCGAGAATTGCTGGGTACGTACGAAGCACAGGTTGTGCGTGCGTTGGGCGAAATCGATCAAACCTTGAATCTCGTGAAGTTCTGGCCGGAACGTCTGGCGGGCGGCCATACGCTAGCGGACCTTAAGAACAAGGGGCTGTTGCCACCGGATTTGCTGTTCACGGTCAGCATTGCAGACTCTAAGGGCGTCATCCTAGAGAGCACTCGCACGATACGAGAGCGCACCATCGCGGATCAGGATGCCTTTCGCAGGCAACGCGACAGCGACGTATTCTTTATCGGACAATTGCCGCGAGGCCCGACCGGCGAGGCACAATTACAGTTCAGCCGCAGGCTGAATGACGCGAATGGAACGTTTGACGGCGTGGTGATGGTATCGATCGGTGCGGACTATTTCGTCAGCGGCTATGAAACGGCGAAGTTGGGCGAGCACGGCGTGCTGGGGTTACTGGGCGCGGACGGCGTGTTTCGGGTCAGGCGTACGGGGGATGCGTTGTTCTCCGGGGACGTGATCGACTATGCGTCCGCGGTGGCGACCGTTGATGACGAGAACACGGACGCTGCCGTGACGACCAATAATTGGGACGGGGTGCGGCGCTGGACCAGCGCGCGCGAACTCTACGGCTTTCCGCTCGCCGTTCTCGTCGGCCTCTCGGTGGATGAGCAAATGGCCAGCACGCATCGTCAGTCGCGTGAATACATGGGATGGGCGGCTCTCGGCAGCGTGCTGGTCGTGCTGCTCACGGGTCTTTTGGGCCGCATGAGCTGGCAGCTAGTGCGCGGCCGATTGCGCGAGAGCCAAACCAAACTCGAACACGCCGAACGTGTGGAATACCTGGCCTATCATGACGGTCTCACGGGGCTTCCCAACCGCAGCATGTTCAGCAAACTCTTGGGCCATAGCATCAGCGAAGCACACCGCTATAATCGACGACTGGCGGTTGCATTTCTCGACCTCGACCGCTTCAAACAGATCAACGACACGCTTGGGCATGAGGCGGGAGATCAACTGCTCAAGGAGGTCGCCACGCGCCTAAAGGGGTGCGTCCGGGACAGTGATACGGTTGCGCGTCTCGGAGGAGATGAATTCGTCGTGCTGTTGCCGGAACTGGCAGATGAAAAGTACGCCGCGGTCGTCGCCCAGAAGATACTGGCGGCCGCCGCCAAACCGTTTTCCCTGATGGGCCAGGAGTTCCGAGTGACCGCGAGTATCGGCATCAGCACCTACCCGCAAGATGGCCTGGATGAGCAGACGCTGACCAAGAATGCCGACATTGCGATGTATCAGGCGAAAGCCGAGGGGAAGAACAACTTTCAGTTCTATTCGGAGAAGCTCAACGCCAATTCGCTCGAGCGCCTCACCCTAGAATCGAGCCTGCGGCACGCGCTCGAGCGCAATGAGTTTTGCCTGCACTACCAGGCAAAGCGGGAAATCGCGGGTGGCAAGATTACCGGCATGGAGGCGCTGCTGCGCTGGCAGCATCCGGATTTGGGTACTGTGGCGCCCATGCAGTTCATTCCGGTCGCCGAGGAGACGGGACTCATCATTCCCATCGGCAGGTGGGTGCTCAAAACGGTTTGCTTACAGAGTGTGGAGTGGCAGAAACAAGGGCTACCGGCATTGAGCATCGCGGTGAATCTGACGGCACGCCAGTTCTTAGACGAGCAGCTACTGAACGATGTGGCGTCGATCCTCGCCGAGACCGGCATGGATCCGCATCTCCTGGAGCTCGAGCTCAACGAAAGCCTGTTAATCCACGACGTCGAGATCACACTGCGGATTTTGACGGGCCTCAAGGCCTTGGGGGTTCGGATCGCCGTGGATGATTTTGGAACCGGATATTCCTCCCTCGCCATGTTGCAGCGATTTCCCTTGGATACGATCAAAATCGACCGTTCGTTCATGCGTGATTTCGTCGGCACCAAGGAGGACACGGGGCTGGCGGATGCCATCATTGCGATGGGCAAATCGCTGAGCTTGACGGTGGTTGCCCAGGGGGTAGAAACCAGGGAACAAGCCGAACAGCTGCGCTTGCACGCTTGCGACGAATTGCAGGGCTTTTATTTCAAGAAGCCACTGCCGGTCGATGAGTTTACTCAGTTATTGCGTGATCAAGCGACCGAGATCACCTACATCGGCAAGCGTCTTGGAACGAAGTGAAGACGCCGCCACCGGTCATTCGATCAGCGTGGTGGTCCGGCGGCGCTCAAGAAAGCCAAGGTGAGCGGGAGGGAACTAAATGCGATCGCGCTTGTCCCGCTTAACGTGACAGAAGTCTCAGTTCTTCAATGTCTTGGAATCGACACCTGCGGTTAGTTCTTTCGTCATCTTGTGCTGCGACCATGCGCTACTTCTCTATCAATTGGAATCTGCGATGGAGCTTTTCGTGTTGGTATCGTTTGCTGGAGTGTTGGTGTTGCTCGCGACGCATGTGGGAGATTATGCCGGGGAGGTAGTGCGGCGACGGGCGAGAGCGGCGCGAATCTCAATGCCGGACGGAGAGGTGCCGGTCGACTTCGTGCCGGTGTCGCTGGAGATGGAGAATCAATACGACCGGGCGGCGTAAGCGGCCCGCGGTGCGCCGATCGCTGCGCGCCGGTGTACATGTCGAGTAATGCCAACCAGTATTTCTTTTTATGCGGTGAACTACCGAAGGAGCGGTGAATTTCCCTCCGCAGGCGAGCGATTTCGGTGTCATCCATGGCTACAGCATGCCAAATCGAGTGGCGGGTAGGTGCATCGCAAATCGGGTGCCTTTGTGCAGAAATGCTGGGAAGGGATGCACGGCTTATCCACAATGACGGAGGATATGCTTGTGCATAAGCTGGGATGTGTCATCGCAACGCCGGGACTAATCAACGCGTTGCGTTGACTGCTGTAAATTTGACCACATTGGATTGTCGGAGCGGCGAGGGCGAAGATTCCTCCACCCCTCGAGTCTCTACGACCCGCGCTACCTCGTGCACATCGCCCATCACCGATACGGCCGTCGGCCACCGGCCTGCGCCCTGTCCGCGCAAGCGAATCACGCTCCCACATTTAAGTTCGATCTCGATCCGATTTTCCGCCGCGCGCGCGAGCGCCAGAAAACTGCCCTGAGTTGGTAGCTCGGGCGCGACGGAGGCCGTCATTCCGTCAGGGGCGACCTGGGCGCGGGCAATTAGTTTGATTCCCCGAGGGTCACTCAAGTCGCGGTCGATGCCGCGGGTGGGAATGGACGCCGGCGCCATCCACTGTCCGAACGCGGCCTCCATCATGAGTGCGAGCTTGTCCGCCGAATCCGCCCCGGAGAGATCGCGCGCCGGATCGGCCTCGGCGAACCCTGCCGCCTGCGCCAGCGCAATGGCTTCGGGACGCGTCTTCCCGGAAACCAAGGCATCGAGTACGAACCCACAGGTGCCATTGATGATGCCGCGTATCTCGCGCACCGGCGCATCGAGCGTCGCGAGGGTTTCGAGTATCGGCAGGGCACCGCCCACCGCAGCCGAATACCAGAGGAGTCGCTTGGACCCACGCGCATAGTGGGACAGAGCCGGCCAGTGCGCCGCCACCAGCGCCTTGTTTGCCGTTACCACGAATTTCTTGGCCGATAAGGCATTGGCGATCAAAAGGAACGCAGATTCGACTCCGCCGATGCATTCAATGACCAGATCGATGGAGTCCTGCAAGCCTAAGGACCAATCATTTGTGGCTTCAGGGATGTCGGCGTACTTGGCGAGATCTCTCACTAGCACGTGGCGGATCTCAAATCGCGTCGGGTAGCGCTTGAGCGACTCGTACACGCCTCGACCCACGACTCCGCACCCCAAGAGAGCGACGCGAAGCGGGGGTGTCGGCGGAGTGGGCGGTGCCCACTCGTCAGCCGTCTTGCCGACGTGAGTGCCCGCACTCTCGTTGGGGCGACCGACGTGAAAGGGCAGGGTACGGATGCGTGCATAGTGCAGGGCCTTGGGCTGAATCAGGGGCCCGGAGACCTCAATGGCTGTGGTCCACGACAGCGCAGTGAATCGATGCGCCGTCGCTTTGCTTGCCGGATCCGCATCGAACACGCCGTTCACGTCCTTGAGCAATCGACAACTGCCTTTGAGCTCGGAGGCGAGAAACAAGGCCGACATATCCGTGCCGCCGCGGCCGAACAGTGTGGTGTGGCCTTGGTGATCGATGCCGAAAAAGCCCGGCAACACGAGGATGGGCGCCGCGCGCCAAAACCCCTCCAGCGCCCATACATTGACGCGCCGCGGCGCGCTGTCGAGAGCGGAACCTGCCGCTACCAAGTCGATTTCGCGTGGTTCGACCAGGCGCGTGGGAATTCCGGAGCGCACAAGCGAGCCTACCAGGAGCGCTGCCGTCTTCTGCTCCCCGGTCGCAACGTAGGCCGCGGTCGCCTCGGGACAATCCGTGCCAAAGATTTGTGCCGCTTCACGGATCAATTGGTCCGTGACGCCTTCGAAGGCGGACACCACGGCGAGCACTCGGCACCCGGATCGCCAGCGCCGATAGATTTCGTCCACTGCCACATGCAATTCGCCGGGCGCGTGCAGCACGGAGCTACCAAACTTCAAGACTTCGATCTTGGACATAGGGCACCTGTCGATGACAAAGGCGCCAACAGAGCGTTTGCTTGCGGGATGGGTCCGCGGAACCCGAGGACCTGTCGCTTTAGCTGAATTTGTAACGCGCCCGCAAGCTGAGGATCAAATTGGCGCGAGGTGAAGAGTATCGAGATGCCGAATCTGCGTCAATGCCTGCGCGCGCTCATCTTTTTCAGGAGCAATTGGGGCAGGTAAATGTGCTGCCGGGCGAGCCGAAAGCAGCAAATAATAGCGCGGCGGATTGTGGATACTGCGCGCACGATGATCTTGTACGCCATCGCAGGAGCACTGAGTCTACCCGGCCTTAAGGCGAGACGTCGCCAATATTGCATAGATCGCACCGGACATCGGGTGAAGCGAAGTGGCGAGATAACGGCCAGACGAGGGAGGGAAGCGTTCGGGGCTCGCCAGCACCGGGTTCGAGCGATGCTCCTCGCCATCATCGCCGCCGGTGTTTTCGGGGTTTGCTTGGCGTTAGCCACAGGTCAAGCACGCTTCGGCGGTGTGTTGGCCAGCACGTCGAATGCACGCTCCGTTTGCGCCGTTGCGCAGCAATTTTCCTCACCGAGAACGACCCCTACTTTCACTCTGCAGTATTGCGGGATGTAGCGCAGCGTCGCCCGGGGCCTTTCTCGACGGGTCACTTGGGCGCACCGCTGAACTAATACTGCGGATACATGTCGTATGGCCGTCTAGTATGCACGCGACTGGGTTTTCCATCTCCACATAGTTCCCCATTTATCCCTTTCGACATAAGTAAGGTAGTCCATGAATCAGTGTTCCTCAAAGTCGATGCCGATTCGCCGCGTTCTGTTGTGCATCGGTGTGCTCTGCGCCAGCTCCGCCATGGCCGGCACACCGCAAGCGACGTCGGCGAACGCGGCGGCGCCGACCATAGTGGCCGCGCAGGCCGTCCGGAGCATTGAGGGAGTGTCCGAATATCGCCTGGCCAATGGTCTGCAGGTTCTGTTGGACCCCGACGAATCGAGTTCCACGATTACCGTAAATATGACTTACAAAGTCGGCTCCCGCCATGAGAGCTACGGCGAAACCGGCATGGCGCATCTGCTCGAGCACATGAATTTCAAGGGCACCCCCAGCCATCGAAATATCCCCGCCGAGCTCAGCAGCCACGGCGCGAATGCCAATGCAACGACAGCCTACGATCGGACCAATTATTTCGAGACTTTCCCCGCAAGCCAGGCCAACTTGCAATGGGCGCTTGGCATGGAAGCCGACCGGATGGTGCATTCGTTCATCGCGAAGAAGGATCTCGACAGCGAAATGACCGTGGTGCGCAACGAGTTCGAGCGCGGCGAGAACGATCCCGCGCGAATTCTGGAGGAGCGCGTGCTCGAGACGGCCTATATATGGCACAACTACGGGCATCCGACCATCGGTGCGCGCGCCGACATTGAAAATGTCCCGATTGCGCGATTGCAGGCCTTCTATCACACCTATTATCAGCCGGACAATGCAACGCTGATCGTCGCGGGCAAGTTCGATCCGAAATCCGCGTTGCCGTTCATTGAACGCACCTTCGGCGCCGTCCCCCGGCCGAAACGAATCCTTCCCGCGGTGTACACCGTGGAACCCACTCAGGATGGCGAGCGCGAGGTGGTGCTGCGGCGCACCGGCACGCAGCAATTGTTGATTGAGGCGTACCACGTCCCTTCCGATGCGCACGCCGACAGCGTCGCACTAGGCGTTCTGGTGGCGTTGCTCAACGACATGCCGGCCGGGCCGCTCTATAAGCGCCTGGTGGAAACGAAACTCGCCGTGTCGGCGTCGGCGGACGTGGAAACCATGCACGATCCGGGCTTCCTTACCGTCACCGTGGTTTTGCCCAAAGATGGCGACCTTAGCGCCGTGCGCCGCGAACTCTCCACCCTGGTCGAATCGCTGCGAGGCCAAGCGTTCACGAAGGAGGAAATCGAGCGCATCCGCAATCAGCAGTTCAACGAGTATGAGCGTTTGCTCAACTCCCCCGAACAAACGGCAAGCGTCCTCAGTGAAAACGTGTCGGTCGGCGACTGGCGGCTGCTGTTTTGGGACCGCGACCAGGTGCAGAAGGTGACTCTGGACGATGTAAGGCGCGTTGCCAATACTTATCTCATCGACTCCAATCGCACCACCGGAGTATTTGTTCCCGAGGAGCACCCGCTGCGCGCAGTGATTACGCCGGCGCCGAATATCGATACTTTGCTCACAGGTTACACCGGCCAGGCCGCGGTAGCCGAAGGGGAGCATTTCCAGGCAACCCCGGCCGCCATCGAGGCCCGCCTCCAGCGCGGAACCGCGGGCAGCATCAAAACTGCATTTTTGACGAAGAAGACTCGCGGCGATCGAGTCAACGGGACGCTCTCGCTGCAGTTCGGCACCGCCGAATCGCTGAAGAATAAAGCGCAGGTCGGTTCATTGACGGCGGCGCTGCTGATGCGCGGCACTCAAGCGCACACCCGTCAGCAGATTCAAGACGAACTGACGCAGCTTAAGGCGACGATGGTGGTCAACGGCGGCGCCAATGGAATCACCCTCAATTTTGAGACGACGCAGGACAATCTGGCGCCGACGATCGCGCTGGCCGCGGAGATCTTGCGCAGCCCGACGTTTCCTGCGATGGACCTCGATGAGCTCAAGCGCAGCGCCTTGTCCGACGTGGAGGCGGCGCGCAAGGACCCGAATGCCATTGCAAGGCTCGCCACACAGCGATACCTATCGCCGTACGAGCCCAGCGATTTTCGATATGTCGCAACACTTGACGAGCGCAGCGCGGCCATCCAGAAGGTCACAGCCGAAGATGTGCGCAATTTCTATCAGCAATTCTACGGCACCAACTCCGCACAGGCTGCCTTCGTCGGTAACGTGAGCCCCAGCGCGGTCACAGCACAGCTGAATCAGTTATTGGGCTCCTGGCAGAGTGCCGTCGCCTTTCAGCGCGCACCCAGCATCTACAAGCCCACGGTCGCTCAATCGGAAACATTCCAGACTCCCGATAAACCCAATGCGGTGTTCAGCTTGAGCGGCAATCTAGCGCTGCGCGATGACGATCCCGACTATGCCTCACTGCGGGTGGGCAATGAGATTCTCGGCGGTGGCTTCTTGAATTCTCGTCTCGCCACGCGCATCCGTCAAAAGGATGGCCTGAGCTACACCGTGGCTTCGAACGTACGCGCGGGTTCATGGGATGCTGTGGGGTCCTTCTCCATGTTCGCGATCTGTGCGCCTCAAAATCTGGCCCAGGTCGAACGCGACGCAACCGAAGAAATCGCGCGCGCGGTGGCGGACGGGTTTACTGAGACCGAAATCGCCGAAGCCAAGTCCGGAATTGCCCAATCGGAGCTTCGGAACCGCTCCAGCGACGCGGCTCTCGCGAATGATCTCGCCGCGCACCTGTACCTCGGGCGCGATTTTAACTGGGATGCGCGCGCCGATTCACGGATCGAGGCCGCGACCGCGGACAGCATCAAGAGCGCCATGCACCGGTTCATCGACCCCTCGCGATGGATTACGGTGAAGGCGGGGGACGTTCATTAAGAGGCTCCCTCCTCCTGTTGCTCGGCATGACTTGCGTTCTCGCCGGGTGTGGCGGCCGTCAACCCCCCGGCCTGGCGAGCCAGTCTCCCCCGGTTGCCGAGATCTCCAATCCCGCGGAGACTCGTGAAATCGCTTGGTTCAAGGGTTCGGTGGAACAAGCGCTTGCGGCCGCGGCCCGGGACAACAAACTCTTGTTGATCTATTGGGGCGCGAAGTGGTGCCCCTACTGCCAGGCTTTGCGCAAGACGGTGTTCACACGCCGCGATTTCATAGAGAAAACCACTTTGTTCGTACCGGTATATCTTGACGGCGATATGCCGGGTGCGCAGGCCTGGGGCGAGACCTTCAAGATTTCCGGCTATCCCACGCTGCTGATTCTAAAGCCGGATCGCACCGAACTTGCGCGCATGTCCGGAGGCATGGACCTCTCCCTGTATGCGGGATTGCTCGACGAGGCATTGCAGGACCAGCGGCCGATCCTTGCGGTACTGAAGCCCGGGGGTGGGCCTCAAGACTGTCACCGTCTTGCCTACTATGGCTGGGATCCTGCCGCGTTGCCGGAGCAGAACCCCGGAGCGGTGGGCGGGATGGACCCTGCCACACTCGCGACCCTACTGACCGCCGCCGCGGCGCGCTGCCAAGGAACTGAGCAAGCACGCCTGCAAGTCTCGGCCCTGAGCTTCGCGCTGCAAGGCAAGTCCGATCATCAACCCGGGCCAATCGAGCGGGAGGTGCTGGTGGCGCGCCTGCAAAATCTCAACACATTACTCGAGCGTCCGGAGTTGAGCCTTCCTGCGATCGATCTCATCGCCGGGCTCGACGATTCCCTGTTTGCGGCTGTCAGCCAGCAGAGTAGGGATTTCATCGATCAGTTTCGTATCCACTGGGTGGCGCGTATGCAGGCGGCCTCCAACGATAGCAAATTCGGCGACGCCGACCGGCTGATTGCCCTGGCGAGCGCCCTCGATGCCACCCAGGCGCTGACCCCGGATCATCACATTCCCCAATCCATGCAGGATGCGGCGCGCGATCGTATCCGACAGGCACTCGATGCCGATCGGGACCGCTTCAAGCGCAATGATCTCGTCAATGCCGCAGGCATCATCTATGACGTACTGGGGGACGATGCCGCCGCCCATGATATGTACGTGAAGGAATTGCCCAACACGCGCACCCCGTACTACTACATGTCGCATCTGGCGGCGCTCGCCGAAAAGCACGGTCAATCGAAGGAGGCGCTCGATTGGATGGCCAAGGCCTACGCCAGCTCCGAGGGCCCTGCCACCCGATTGCGCTGGGGTGGCTCCTATGTGCGAGCGCTGGTTCGCTTGGCGCCGGACGATACCGCGCGTATTCGTATCGCTGCCTTGCAAGTGGCGGTCGACCTCACCCAATCCGGAGGCCCGCACGGAAGATCCCGAACGGCCATCACTCAAATTAACAAAACACTGGATCAATGGGCCAGCACCCCACAACGCCGCGCGGTCGTCGCGGAGTTTGCCGCGCACCTTCCAACCGAGGACGCGAAGTCGACGTAACTAGCACGTCTGTTGTTCGTCTGCGGCGCGATTAATCGAGCAACAATTACCCGAGCGCGGCATCCCCACGGCGTCGATCATCATCCAGTACACCGCGTCGTATCCATCGATGTGCGGGACGACGATTTGCAGCTATCGCAGTGCAATATCTGCGAGGATTGGGTGATGCGGCGCTATGGTGTGGGATGAGCGGTCGTTACCGGTATTGGCCGCGGCGACGTCTTATGAGTTATGGACAGCTCCATCAATGCGGCACACGTGACCATTGAGCCGCTGAAGTCACCGGGCGAGGGGGTCGGGGGCGACAGTGCGCCCGTGCGAGAAGCGCAGCCAATCGATTTCGCGGGGCTGTTTCGCGAACATAACCAGGCCTTGCTGCGCTTCGCGGCCGCGAAGCTCGGCTCCGAACAAGAGGGTCGGGAGGTGGCGCAGGAGGCGTATGTTCGCCTGTTGCAGCTGGAGCGACCCGAGACCATCAGTCACCTGCGCGCGTTTCTGTTCAAGACGGCGTCCAATCTTGCGATGGACCGACTGCGCGCGCGGCGGCGGGCACCCTTGGTGCAGGATGCGAGCGACACAGACCTGGTCACCTTCGAACTGTCGCCGGAACGACAATGCGCCGGCGACCAGATGATCGATGTGCTCACTGCGGCGCTCGCGGAGCTGCCGAAGAATTGCCAGAGGATCTTTGTCTACTATCGGATCGAGGGTCTCGAGCGAAGGGAAATTGCCGCACGGATGGGGCTGGGCGAGCGCATGGTGCGCCTATATATGGCGCGCACGCTCGAGCACATCCGCCGGCGTCTCGATGAAGCGGCCGGTGGCCGCGGAGGCGCGGTATGATTCAGGACGCGGTTCGATTCGAGGCGGCACAGTGGTTCTTGGATGTGCGGGATGTGGAGAACCCGTCTCCGGAACTGTTGGTCGAGTGGATGCGCTGGATGGACGCGTCGGAAGCGCACCGGCAGGCGTTTGTCGCGGTGGAGCGTGATTGGCAGGATGCGGTGGCGGTGACTCCGGGTGCACCGGCTGCCCGCGGCGAGGAAGGCGATGACTACGACGGATCGGTGTCCATCGAGGAGTGGCGTGCGCAGGTCGCGGCGCGGCGTAAGCCCCAAGTCAGCCTGCGCGCGCTGAGCGCCATGCGTGCATGGTGGCATGAATCACCACGTTGGGTAAGGTGGGCTGCGGCCGCCAGTGTTGGGGCAGTCGCGGTGCTATCGCTCGTGCCAGGACTAGGGTTGTTCGGGATACTCGGTGGCGGCAAGGTTTACTCGACCGGCATCGGCCAACATGTGGAAATCACGCTCGAGGATGGATCACAGGTCAATTTGGGCGCCCGCTCACAGCTATCGGTCAAGTACTCACGTTCGGGCCGGGATCTACAGCTCGCGGGTGGCGAGGCGTTCTTCTCCGTGCAAAAAGACGCGGGTAGACCGTTCCGGGTGCGCGTGCTGAATGGAGTGGTCACGGCGGTGGGCACGGCGTTCGACGTGCGCGCGAGCAACGATCGAGTAGTGGTGACGGTAGCGGAGGGCACAGTACAGGTCGCGAGTCATTCCGCTCCAGCGCAGTGGGGGGATGTTGCGAGGATTACGCGCGGCGAATCAGCTTCGTTCGTCAACCATCCGGAGACGGATAGCATCGCGAGCTTAGTCGTGAGTCGCGTGGACCCGGAGCGAATGGCGCGGTGGCGCGACGGATGGCTGATCTACCGCGATGAACCGCTACGCGATGTGCTCGCGGACATTAAACGCTACACCGACCGTGACATTGTGGTCGCCGCCAGCGTCCCGATGAACGAACGGTTCACAGGTGCGGTGTCCGAGGACAGCACCGTCGAGTGGCTGCAATCGCTGCCCAGTGTGTTTCCGCTGTCGGTCAAGGCTGTGGGTACCCGCATCACGATTGCAGCGGCGCCAGACGCCCCTAACGCTTCGACCCCGTGACAATGTGATTGCCGCTTTTTGATAGTTCGCCGTCTTCCTCGTGTAACACATAAATACGCGCCGACGCCTGAGCGCGAACGGCGAGGGGAGGGACGGGATGCTAAATGACCCAATGGGTCGAACCGTGGCGCGCTGTTGTATGGCGGTCGTGCTGGTCGGGGTCAGCCTGAATTCGTGGGCGATAGATCTCGATTCGACCATCCAGCTCAATATTCCGCCCGAGTCTCTCGAAAGCGCGCTGCTCGATCTCGCGCAGCAGGCTTCGATTCAAGTGGTGTTGGATGCCGCTACCCTAAAAGACAAACAGGGTGCTGCGCTCGCTGGACAGATGCGCGTGCGCGATGCGTTGGATCGGTTACTGCACGACTCGGGACTGGGGTATCGCTGGAGCGGCAGCAAGACCGTGATCATCGTTGCCGATGCGAGTGCTCAGAAGGCCCAAGCGGGCGGCGCGTTGAGTGACAGGCCTCTGGCTTTCGATATTGCGGCTGGGCCACTGGGTCGGGCGCTGGCAACATTTGCCACTCAAAGCGATATCAAGGTGACGGCAGCATCGACTGTCACGGCCGGCAAGAAAAGCAAAGCAGTAAAGAGCACCTTGGCACCTACCGAAGCGCTTCGCCGATTGCTCAAGGGATCGGGCCTCACGTTCGTGCGGGGAAGTAACGGTGACATTTTGATTCAAGCGACTGCGGCGCCAGGTGCTGCTGCCGTCGATACAGAAGGGCCGGTTGCGGCCGACGTATCGGTGCAGAGTGAGCGAGTCATTCAAGTCTACACGCCAGGCGGCAATGTCGATATCCCCCGCACAATCGATGACGTGCAGCCGTACTACATTTTTAACAATGAAACGATCGAGGCGTCGGGTGCAACGAACATCGAGGACTTCCTGAAACAATACCTCACGATGAACTCGGTAGTGCAGACGAATAGTCAAGAGTACGGAGTGACCGGAACCTTTCGTATCAATAGCGGGCTGCTGGGTAATACCAGCACGATCAATCTGCGCGGCCTTGGAAGCGATCAGACTCTCATCCTGGTCGACGGACATCGGATAGCGGGTGTATCGGTCGAAGGCAATAGTGGGCAACCGGATATCAACGGTATACCCATTGCAGCGGTCGACCACATTGAAGTGTTGCCGTCGAGCTCCGGCGGCATCTACGGTGGTAGCGCTATGGGCGGTGTCATCAACATTATTCTAAAGAAGAACTATAAGGGCGGAGACATCAGTTACACGCGCGAGGCGGTGGTCAGCGGGCACGGCTTCGATTCGACGCTCGATGGTTCCTACGGTTTCTCGCTGGAAGATGGAAAGACGCAGGTGATGATATCGGCCCATTATTCCGATAGCGAGCCACTCCTATTAGAGGACCGAGCCGGATTGGTGACCGGAGGCATCCGGACTCTAACGCAGGCCGACCCTGGCATTTTCACCGGTGGACCTGGCGGTGGCCAGGCGTTTCAAGGCGGGACGCTGCCGAATATTACAGGCCCATTCACATGTGGCCCAACAGAATGCACTCCGCAAACGCTGGTGTTACTCAATGGCAAAAGTCTGAATTCATCCGCGACCACCTTGTGTCCAGGCATCTCTCTGTCGACACCCATTTCCGTGCTAGATGCCTGCCTATTGAAGAATGCCGGGACGCAAACTCTCAATTTGTCTCCGGGTCTCGGGGAATTCGGATTGCAACAACCCATCGGGTATGCGCCTCGTGTCGAGTCGGTGATTGCCACCGCGCATCGATCCATGACCTCATGGCTTGACGCATTTGTCGATGTTACTGTGACGAAGAACGATAGCGCATCGCAGTACAACCCGATTGGCGATGGACTTTGGAGCGTATACGCCGGGAACCCCACCAATCCATTTCAGAATTCAGTGATTCTACATATCCCGGTGGAGACCGCGGAACCGCTGATCGGCGATTCACTCACGCGGGCAATCACCACGGGGCTCACGGCACAGTTGCCCGGTGGGTGGCGTAGCGAGCTTGATTTCACGTGGTCCGAAAACAGCTTTAATTCATTTTATGGACAGGTAAATAGCGATCTCTTTGATGGGATCGCGACGGGACCGTTCGCCGATTTTAGTGGTATTAACGGGGCGCTTGTGACCGGAGCGGTCAATCCCTTTGTGGATACTGGCGCCCACCCGCTGAATGTCGCGCCGTACATCTATCCCTGGAGCTATGGAAGTTCCTCGAGTCTAAATGACGTGGCGTTGCGATCCAGCGGTCCTTTCCTTCAATTGCCATGGGGTAGTCCCACTGTTGCCGTGGCGGTGGAGCACCGCGAGGAGGGGTTTCCGACGAGCACTCAATCCAACATTTACAACACTCCGTCAAGCGCGCCGGAAGACAATTACACGACGTTCTTCGGACAGCACCAATCGACGAACTCTTTGTACTTGGAGACCAATGTACCGCTGATTAGCGAGCGCAATGCCTTGCCGGGGTTGCGACAGCTTGAATTGCAGGCCGCCGATCGCATCGAGCGCTACGATGTAATGACGGGGACCACCTCGGAACAGGTATATACGGGCGGCACATTTCCTGACGGCACCGTATTCCCGTCGAGAATCTGCTATTCGCCAGCCCAGGACACTCAATGCCAGATTCCCGTGCCGCGTGCGACGGCGAGCTATAGCAGCAATGACCATACGTTCGGCCTCAAGTACAAGCCGCTTGAATCCCTGACTGTGCGAGGCTCCATCGCCACGGCCTTCTTGCCGCCGACCTATAGTCAACTGCTGCCCAATCCACAGGTGACTCCCGATGGTGACACGATCACGGATCCGAAGACCGGCGCGACGTACCAGGTCAACACAATTTCCGGGGGTAGCGCCAATTTGAAACCGGAAAGTGACAAGAACTGGGATATCGGCGTCATTTTTGAGCCACAGGACATCATCTTTAAGGGGCTACGGGTCGATTTAGAATTCGTGAAGATACTGCGCTTTGATGCGATTGTTAACATTACCGGCAACCAAATTTTGAGCGACCCGGCGCTTGCCTCGAGCCGCGTCACACGAAACCCCGCGACGGGGTTGATTACGCAAATCAACGAAAGCGCCATTAATGCGACCGAGTTGAAATACGACGGCTACGACCTGTCAATCAACTACCTGAAAGCGACGGATATCGGTACATTCGAATTTATCGGTCGAGGCAGTATTGCCCAGCACAATACCGAACAGTTGGGGATCGGGGCACCGTCCGTCGAGCTCGTCGGACAGGTGTGGAATGGCGGTCAGATAAAATCGAGCGCGAATGCCACGGTCACTTGGGCAAAAGGTGCCTGGAAACTTGGGTGGACTACGCGTTGGTTCGACGGTTACTACTCCGAAGATCCTTACGGGAACACCCTGCGCATCTCGTCGCAGGTATACCACGATTTCTTTGCCAAGTATTCGGTGGGTCCTTCGAGTAACAAACTACTGGCCAATGCCTCGGTACAGTTCGGCATTAAGGATATCTTCAATACCGCGCCACCTTACGACCCGTACTTCGCGCCGTTCTATCGTAGCCCGATCGGCGACATTCATATGCAGGAATGGCGCCTCGGATTTCGCAAAGGTTTCTAGTCCACTCAGCAGTTTGCCAGCAATGCCGTTTCAAACGTGAACGGCCTTTAAGGAGATTCGTCCCATGCTTCGGAGATTGATTGACTGTCATACGGGGCATGCAGGCCGTCGATCTAGATTCGGTTACCTGCTGGGATGGACCTTCGCGTGGGCTGTATGGATGGGCGCAGCATCTGCGGCTCAAGCCGAGAAGCCACCGATCGGCGCGAGCGCGTATGGTCAATGGCCGATCGTTCGCTCCTGGGACAGTAGTTTAAGCAATGACGGGCGCTATGCGTCGTTTGCGATCGAAAATCAGCCCGTCGGCAGTCATACTCTTGTGATCCGCGCAACCTACGGTAGCTGGCGCGCGGAAGTAGTGGACGGTAAGAACATAGGTTTCAGCGCGGATAGCCGAAAGGCGACGGTTCTCAAGGCCGATCACTCACTCAACATCCTCACGCTGGGCTCTTCCGGTGTGGATACCCGCTTGAACGTCGAGTCAGCGCAATTGGCCTCTGAAGGCTCGCACCGATGGATCGTATATCGGGGGATGTCACCCGATAAGTCGCTCCATGTGCTGGATCTGGCGACGGTGGGGGAGCAGATGATCCCATACGTGGACGACTTTCGGTTTGGCCCCGAAGGTCAAGTCCTCGTGGTTCAGATACAGTCCGAATCGGGCAACCCGGTGCATATCGTGAAGTGGGTTAATTTAGTCGGTGGATCAGGTTCTGTCTTCTGGCGAGGAAGTCAACCGCGGAATATCACGATAGACCGGGTTTCTGGTCAAGTAGCCTTCTTGGCTGCGGATCCGAATGCGAGTGCGACGGGCGAGAGCGTCTGGTATTACAAGCCGGGGATGGAACGCGCGCAGAAGGTGTTTGATCCGCAGTCGCAGCGATTGGACGGGGGTCTCAACCTTGGTGAAGTCGTGCAGTTTGTGGCAGCGGGAAGTCACCTGTTAGTGCACCTCGCGCAGCCATCACCACCGGAACAGGCAATGCACGGCGCAAATGTGGATGTGTGGAGCTATAAGGACTCGAAGCTGCAGTCGCAGCAGCTCAAGGAAGTCGAGGAGCATCATCCACCGCGCACATTTGCGGCGGTGATCCGTCTCTCGGATCATCGTCTGGTTCAGATTGAGCACGGCGGCGATAGTGCTGAATTCAATGATGGTGAGACGGTCTTTATCCATCACCAGGAAGGGGACGCCGAATTTGGCGAGTGGCTATGGAACCCTGCGGTGCGAAGAACCGACTCAATCGCATCTTTGGCGGACGATGGCCAAATCAAGCATGTGGTGGGCGTCCAGGGCTTTGGATCTCTGTCACCTGGAGGCAAATACCTCATCTATTACAGCCCCGATCAGCGGAACTACTTCAGTTACGAGGTGGCCTCCGGTGAACGACGGAATATCACCGCGTCCATCCAGGCTGACTGGACCAGCTACGGCAATGATCATCCCGACGCTTCATATCAAGTCGGGGGGCCCAGGGCGTGGATTAAGGGTGACTCGGGAGTGTTCCTTTATGATCAGTACGACATTTGGGTTGTCGACCCGGCCGGCAAGCACCCAGCGGTGAACCTGACAAACGGCTACGGCAGGCGGCATCACATGGTATTGACCCTAGTCGAGCAAGGTCGTGACACTGTGATCGGGAGGGGCGCACGCGTCATGCTAACCGCCTTCAACCGAGATACGAAGGATAACGGATTTTTCAGCAAGGTTTTAGATCAGGCAGGCGATCCCTCGTCGCTGACCATGGGCCCCTATGTCTATGACCTCATGGACGTTGGCGGTGCCAGACCCATCGAGGCGAAGAACACTACGGGTTATCTGGTGAGCCGCGAGAGCGCGACAGAGTCTAAGAATCTCTTCTTTACCAGAGACTTTAAAACCTTCACTCCTTTGAGCGATGTGCATCCAGAGCGTCAATATAACTGGTTCACCTCGGAGCTGATGGAATGGAAGCTGCCGAATGGCAACCTCAATCAGGGCGTGCTCTACAAGCCAGAGAACTTCGACCCGAGCAAAAAATACCCCGTTATATTCTATTACTACGAGGTTTTGTCGCACGAGCTACATCAGTTCAAAGTCCCTGAGCCAGTCACAGGCGCGCTGGACGTCCCGACTTTCGTTAGTCAGGGGTATCTGGTTTTTACGCCCGACATTCACTATGAGATAGGACATCCGATGAGGAGCGCCACCAACACCGTCGTTTCGGCGGCGGAATACTTGTCGACCATGCCCTGGGTTGACGGGACCAAGCTTGGGCTCCAAGGCCACAGCTTCGGAGGCATGCAAACCAATTACATAGTTAGCCATTCACGCTTGTTCGCGGCTGCGAACGCAGCCTCCGGGATCGATGACTTTGTGAGTGACTATGATTCGATTGCTGGTGACGGTGCGAGCCGGCAGAGTATGTACGAGGAATCGCAAACTCGCATCGGCGCAACGCTCTGGCAGCGGCCGGATTTATATATTGAAAATTCAGCGATTTTCCAGGCGGATCAGGTGACGACACCCCTGCTGCTCTTTCATACGGACAAGGATGGTGTGTGCTTGTTTCCACAGGCGGTAGAGTTTTTTACGGCGCTTCGACGTCTGGGCAAGAAGGTGTGGATGCTTGAGTATGAAGGCTATAATCATTTCTTGTCGGAAGATAGCGCCGCGGCGACTGATTTTACGACTCGATTGATGCAATTCTTCGATCACTACTTGAAGGGCGCTCCGCCCCCGAAGTGGATGACGCAAGGCATTCCCGCGCGCCTAAAGGGCATTGACACGGGTCTCGAGCTCGATCTTAGCGGGCGCGAGCCGTAGCTCGCTAACATCCGGCGGATTAGGCCGCCCGCCATGTGGTCTTGGGGGACGGCTTAGGGCTCGGTCCCGCTGGTATCGAGATCTAGCGCCGAGTCGTTGCCCTGGCGTCTCGTCCGTAGATCTTCAGTCATCCATTTCGGTGGCGGGGCCCCTTTGAGGTAGTAGTCGAAGAACTGCAGCAGGCGGATCGAGAAGTCATCCGCCGGTGCGCCCCACACGGAATGATTGCTGTCATCGTATTGAAGCATCCAGGCCTTTTTGCCCAACCGGCGAAGCGCCACGAACAGTTCTTCTGCCTGCGAGAGTAGGCAGATACCATCATTGGTCGTGTGCATCAGCAGCAGGGGTGTGGTCACCTGATCGGCGTGGAAAATGGCCGAGTTCTCGATGTACAAATCGGGGCGCTCCCACAGAGTGGCACCGATGCGCATTTGGGTCAGCTCGTACCCCACCTGCATACTCTCGCCACTCCCGCCCCCGCCGTCGCCCATCAGGGAGTCGTACCCGCTGACAAAATCGGCAATCCCCGAAGCCGCGTTGGCGGCCGCAAAGAGATGCGAGTGCGTGACGATGTAATCGGTTTCTATACCTCCGAAGCTGTGGCCTTGAAGCCCAAGCTTTGTGGAATCCACCCAGGAAAAACGCGAGAGATACTGTGCCGCGGATTGAACCGCGTTAAGTGCGCTCTGCATGGGATGGCCGATGGTGTAGTGAATGTCGGGCGTGAACACAAGATAACCGTGACTGACAAAGGTCGGAATATCCATCTGTCCGGACGCCGGGGCAGGGATCTCAAATTTGTGCAAATGATCGGAGAGAATCTCGTAGTAGTAGAAGATGACCGGGTATTTCTTCGTCGGATCAAAGTCCTCCGGCTTATAGAGCACTCCCTGATTCGTCGACCCATCGGGCAGGCGCCATTCTCTCAGCTCGGTGGTGAGCCAGTTGTACTGGCGTTCCGGATGCAGGTCACTGAGCGGAGTGAAGGACTTAAAATCGGTGGTGAAGAAATAGTTGCGGGACTCGATGGCGCTCTCCCGACTCACCAAGTACGCGTCAGCATGTACAGCCTTGATCGGCGCCTCACCGCCCAAATAGGGTAGGTCGTACACGTAGCGACCCATCGTCAGTTGCGTTGGATCTCCGGGTTCGCCGATCACCTTGCTGAAGAATCCATTCTCTTTCGTGTCCCGGTTGAACGCCTTAAGGATTAGGTGGGCATTGGGGGCAAGGTGCCGTATGGCCTCTCCCTCTTCAGCGAGACGCAGCTCGATATGATGTCTCAGCCCAAAGCCATTGGTCAGATTGATCGGGGGCTTGGCAGCAGACGGGTCGACTAACCAGATGTCAAAGGCATCGTACAGCAATACCGCCCGATCGTCTTCCGTCCAGGCTGCGGGACCCTCAGCCGCATCCGCCGCGTGAGGGTTGTCGTTGCCGAAAACAGTCCACGACGTCGGGATCTGCGCTGTGAGGTTACGCATCCTTTCAGAGGCCACGTCATAGCTATAGTAGCTGCGCTCGTCAGGGTAGTAGGACAACACATAGCGTCCCTGCCGGGAGAAGTAACCCGAGTGCCGCGAGTGCGCCCACACCGGCTTTCGCACTCCCTCGGGATCGTCCATGACGTATACAGACTTTAGCGCCGCGGGATTCCAGTAACGCTCGCCGATATTCGCATCGCCGTCGTCATGACGAATAAGAATCGTGGAGCCCTGGCTCCACTCGGCGGTGTCGCCCTCTCCTTCGATTTGGGTAAAGTGTCCGTCGGAGATACGAAGGCTTGCCGTGAACTCCTGGCGCGGCTCATGGCGATCGGAGGCCAAGCGCGAATCTCGCGTGTTCCACACGTGAACCTTGACCGCTGTGACAATCGCCTCCTGGGTGGCGCGCCGATGCAGCATCACCGCGATATGCGACCCGTCTGCGCTGAAAGGACCGACACCGCTGACGCTCGTGTCCGCGGGCAGCCTCAGAGATGGTGTTCCCGCCAACCTGTGTGCTGCGCCGCCTTGATGGTAGGACCACACGGTGACGGCCAGGGGATTTTCCGCTGAGGTGTTCTCAGTAAAGGCCAACTGTCCATGGGTCTCATCGAGGGTGAGGCTACCAACAGAGTGACCCTGCCACACCTCCCTGTTTTTGCCGTCAGACAGGTCGACCCACACGAGGCTCGCGCGAGCCATGCCCGCGACGGTCACGCCCCGTTGCAGAATCAGCGCTCTGCCGTTCGAACCCAACGTGAAGACCGGCACGTTGGAGAATACGATCTCCCGGTTTGTGGACAGATTGCGCAGCACCACATCGTCCTTGGCTGATTCACGTCGGTAGACCAGCCAATTGGATTTGGCATGGGCACTGAGCGTGACCGAGTCTAAGGCAGGTATAGTTTCGCGAGATGAGGTGCCAAGTCGGACTATAGTGATGCCGTGGTCTGCCCGCACCACGGCTTGGCGCGAGTCCCCGGTAAAACCAAGGCATTGAGCTCCCTTGAACTCCGTCCGCCAGGGTTTGCCCGTTGCAACCAGAGCGCAGCGTTGACCATTCTCGATTCCCTCCTCCACAATGCTATAGGCCGCGTAGCGGCCATCGTCGCTGAGTTTTGGCTCGGCGACGCTCGGCCAACCGACGTAGGCGGCCGGCCCTACTACTGGCTTGCTGGCACGAGCGGGCCCCGCCAGCGCGAGAACCACGGAGATCCCGCAAACCACCCAGCACGAGCACAACCGGGACCTGGGAGTATCGTCCAGGCGACGATGAAAGCGTGATTGCAAAGGCCGCCTCAACGACGACCCACAAAGTGAATTCACGACGGCAGGCACTCTAAAAGGCCTTACGTAGGCTGAGCCTAAAATCTCGCATTCGAAGATCTCCATAGGGGCTCACATAAAAGGGGACGAACGCCGCGTCGAAAGGGGGAGAGGAATTGAAAACATCCTTAATGCCTGCCTGGATCGTCAGGTTGGAGAGGATAGACCCTGATTGTTTTCCAAATGCATAGCTCGCGAGGAAATCGTGATAAATTTGCGACGGTATTCGAGCGCTGCCCTGAGCCGGAGCGTCGTACATGTCCGAGTCATAGCTGTCAAACCAGCGTGTGCTCCAGCCGAGCCTCCAGTGCTCCCGTTGCCAGGTTAGCGTTCCAGTCGCTCGTGTCTTGACTTCACCACCCTCGTCCGCCTGACCTACGAAGTCCTGCGAAGGGTAGCCTATCGAAAATTGTCGCCTCTCATGTTCGATGAGTGTGGTAGCGCCGACGAACTCGAAAGTGCCCGCGGATGTCGTCAGCCGATAATCGATCGAGAAATCCCAGCCTTGGGTTTGGTATTTTGAAGCATTAATAAGAGCCTCGTTAATCTCCGTAATGCTTCCGGTGGTCGGAGACCGGGTGACCCGGCTCGCCAAGCCTGGGTCGCTCAATATTTCCTGTCCGGTAATCGAGACGATGGCGTCGATTTGCACGATGTCGTAGTACTCGAGATCAACCCGCAGCCCATCGAGCGGCCCATCGATGGGCTGGTAGATCAGACCCACGTCCCAGTTCTTATCGTGTTCTGGCTTTAGATTGGGATTGCCGCCCGCGATGGTATTGACTGGGTACGTGGCACCCGTCTTCGGATCCGTGATGGTGTCACCGTTTGGCAGCACCTCCGGATTGGGAAGCAACTGAGAAAAGGTCGGTGGCAGGAAGGCGGTCCCGAGGGAAGCGCGCAAAGTGACGTCCTCAATAGGCTTGTACCGAAAGCCGAAGGTCGCGTTGTTGCTCTTGTAGTGGGTCGTGTTACTGGGTACCGCTTCCTGACATGCCTGATTGAGCGAGGGTGCGTAGCAATGATACGGACCTGGGCCGAGAGACGGTTCTCCTGCCGGCACAACGACCTCGGAGGTGGTCCCGGCATCGACGGAATAACGCTCGATCCTATCCGCGATTTGCAGTTCGAAGGATCTGACACCCACAAACGAGTTGCTCTTGGTGATCAACGGAATAGTTCCCTCCGCATAAAGGGAATCCGTGGTCTGAGACTGCCCAAAGTAGGTGGTGTAGTTATCCTGGGACGTGGAGATAGGGAAGTTGTCGTATTGCGTGTTGGTCGGATAGCTCTCCGTCCGGTGTTCCAGTCCTATGGCGAGATTCGGGCTTCCCCACGGAAACTCGTACACCGGACCTGTGGCCCGCAGCGCGACGTCGTTGAGCGTGCTCGAACTTCCATAGGAGACCGGTGCGATATAGGGGTAAAAATTAAGTGGATGCGCACCGGTATCGACAAAGGGATTGAGCGCGCCAGACGCTAATACCCCCGTCGTAGGCGGATTGGTGAACGCCGGTGTGCCATCCAATGCATAGTCGTCAACGTTGTAGTACAGACTGCTGAATTGGTTTCTGGACCAGGTATAGTCGGTCTCTACTAACCAGTTCATCGGCAAATGCGCGGTGAGGCCGGCCGTCGCACCTTCGTTGGTCGAGTTCGCAATCAGGGGCACGGCGAGGGTTGAGGGGAGGGTGATGGTCACGTCTTGCTGAAATGGGTTGGTTGGCGACGTACTAGGAACGCCCCAGTTCCCCTGGTCGGCAATCGGGTTGTAAACAGAGGAGCCGTCGTTCTTCGAGGCGGACAGTTCCACAAACGCCTCGAGCCAGGAGGACATATCCCTGCGCACTGTGAGCATCCCGGATAGTACGCGCTGGGAGTAGCCAAGTGGCTGCTGCAGCCCGTAGCTGCCGACGCCGGGCGATAAAGCGAAGTTGTACTTACCTGCATTGGCCAGAAGACAGCTGTTAAGTGCCGCTTCGGGCGTGGTCGACGATATGCCCGGACAAACTGATGTGAATAGCGCGGAGAGAGGTGTTCCATTTTTGAGAGTCAGCGGAATTTGGTTGCCGTTCTGGTCGTATGAGTTACTCGTGATGTTGGGATTGCTGCCTCCAGCAAATGGGAGCCCAGAATAGAGTAGCGTCGATGGATTGTTTTGAAGAATGCTGCTGATCCCGCGTTCCACCAAGTACTGCCGATCCTCCAGATCCAGGGGTTGGGCGTCCGAGTAGTGAGCCGTCATCATGACGCGGGTCTTACCCTCCTCGGCGCTGAAGCCGTAGCTCCCGTCGAGCGTTGAAATGGGTGCGCTACCGCGAACGACGTTCTCGTAGGAATACTTGATGTCGCCGCCGTTGTAGTTTTTCTTCAAGATAATGTTGATCACTCCGCCGACTGCGCTTCCGCCGTAAATGGCAGCGGCGCTCGATGGCAGCACTTCAATCCGATCGATTGCAGCAATCGGTATGCCATTAATGTCGGGTTGCTGGCTGTTGCCCTCGATGGACACGCCGGCCAATCGGTGTCCGTCCACCAGAATGAGGGTCTCGTTGGTTCCGAGCCCCCGAAGATTGATGGAACTGGTGTTGCCGAGGGGCACTGAACTCGCCGTGCGTAATCCGTAGATCTGATTGTTTGTCTGTACCACGGTATTCATGGTGAGGCGCTGTTTCAGGAAGTCCTCAATATTCAAGGCACCTGAATCCTCAATGGTCTGGCTATCGAAGATGTAGTACGGCTGCACGTCGTCGATGGTGCGCGAGATGTCGACGTTTGCTACCGGATCGAAACGCTGAATAGGACGCTGACTCTGAACGGACACGTCGGCGCTCACCGGGCCATCACTGTCCGCGGTCGCAGTAGCGCCCGAGGCTGCCTGGAGAGTTATTTTCCCCTCTCGGGTGCGAATAAAGGTCAATCCGGACCCGCGGAGCAACTTCTTCAGCACTTCGGTGGGGGACATATTCCCGCTGACCGCCGGAGCCGCTTTTCCTGAAGTCAGGGCTGAGGGTGCTAGCGCGTCGAGTCCAGACTGTGCGGTGAATGTTTGTAAAGAAACGTCGAGCGGGCCGGCGTCGATTTCAAAGTGTCCTTTAGCATCTGAGGATTGTGATGTGATGAGAAATGCGTGCGCACCTGTCAGCCGATAGGCCAGCCCAGTGTCGACCAGGGTTGCCTTGAGCGCCGCAGGCGCCGTATAGGACCCGTGGACGCCGGGCGAGCGCTTGCCGGCGACAATCTCGGAGGAGAATAGGATTTCGCGATCGCTCTGCGTAGCGAACGCCCGGAGCGCGGGTGCGAGTTCCTGTGCTTGAATGTCGTAGGTCTTGACGGGCTCGGCCGCCCAAATCGGAGCAGCTGCGACGCCGCAGAGAATGGCGAGCGTGGCCGCGCATAGAAACTTGGATCTCGTCTTTAGACTGACCACTGTCGCACCCCTGGTTAGTACGGCCTCGTTGGTGGGCCGTTAACCAGTAGAACGTGCACGGCGAGCAATCCCGCCTGCCACGGGAATTTAGCGCGCGTGATTACCGGCGATGCGGCGCGACAGCAGGATGCGGTTCGTCCCGTCGGTGCGAGTCTCGACGTCGTACATGCTCGAGACTGCATCGGCGAAACCCGCTTGGTTGCCGACGCGAAACATGCCGTTGATTTGGTAGTTCGCGATGACAGGGTCTACGACCACGAGCGCGGTGTCACTGTAGCGGTTGAGCTCTGCGATTGCGTTCCCTAGGGTTTCATCCGCAAAGAAAATGCGGCCCTCGGTCCAGGCGGTGGTTTTATCGACGTCGACTTCGCGCACCGTGGGTGCGAAGCCATTCATAGCGACAAATTGCTCGCGCGGCTTCAGCATCACCGGCGCCATGCTGCCCAACGCGGCGGGATCCGTGCTCTGCACCGCGACCTTGCCCTCGAGCAGCGTGACCTGGAGCTTATCGGGATCGACGCGCACGTCGAATTCGGTGCCCAAGGCCGTGACCGTTCGCGTACCTGCTGTCACAATAAATGGGCGCGAGGGATCCTTGCTGACTCGAAACAGCGCTTGACCGGCGAGCAGGGTGACGCGCCGCGTTGCCCCCGCAAGTTGCACGTTGAGGCGGGTGCGGGAATTGAGCGATACCGTCGATCCATCGGTCAAAGTCACGGTGCTGCGTTCATTGAGGACCGTGGCGTAGGTTTGGACGCCCGTGGTGAAACCCGGGATCGCAGGGGGTGAACCGCGATACCAGCTGCTGAGCCATTGGCGACCGCTGGGGAACGAGAACACTGTGACCAGCGACAAGGCGGCAATGCCGGCGGCCATCGCGAGACCCTTCCCCCAGGCACGCTGGGTGGCCACGCGATCCAGGTACTGATTGGATGCCTCACGCAGGGATTGCAGCTCGGGTCGATGGGCGGACGCCTCGCGCACGGTTTTCAGGAGCTGCTGGAGACGATCGAAGGCTTCGCGATGACGAGGATCGGCGTTGCGCCATTGTTCGAATGCCTGGCGCTCATGGTCGGTGCAGGTGTGGGATCGCAGCCGGACATCCCAATCGGCTGCGCCTGAATTCGCGTCGTCGTGCTGCAATTCGGCACTCATTTCGGGTCACCGAGAACCTTAAGCAAGTGCGCGTTGGCGCGGCCCATGTGCTTCTCGACGGTGCTGAGCGATATGCCTAGACGCCGAGCGATTTCGACTTGGGAGACGGAATCGAAGTGGTACAGCGAGAAAATCACGCGTGTCTTCTCCGGCAGCTCGAATAGGCCTGCGATCAGGCGTTCGACGGACTCCTTTCCTAGTAAGACGCGCTCCGGGGAGAATCCCCCCTCGATTTCAGCCTCATCGAGGTCCCCGGGGTGGGATTCTTCGAATCGCACCGACCAACGACGGGCGTGATCCCGCAATACGTTGGCGGCCACCTGGAAAACGTAGGCGTCCAGATGCTCGATGGAGTCCAACTGCCCCTGGCGGGTCAGCCGGACGAATACCTCCTGCACTAGGTCATCCGAGTCGGGCCGGTCCTTGAGCCGCCGCTCGAAGAAGCGCTTCAAGGGCGATCGAAAGCGATTGGCAAGATCGTCCAAGATGCGATGGTGCGGATCCGGCAACGAGCGCATCGAGGAGGAACCTCTTAAGGGCGGGTAGGGGGCTGGCCGAGGTGAGACTAATCCTTCGAGGGCGTGCTGACAATCGCGACTCCGTTCTAAGTTGATTGTTGTCCACGAGGTTGGGTAAGCCGCGGCGCTCACCGTTCTAAGGGGTTAGGGTCGTTGCGAGGGCTGCCATCGATGGGCGGCCTCGGTGATGCGCGCACCAGTCATCCGTAACCGCGATCCGCATTTTCCTCGAAATGAGAGTACGGGTTTGCATCGCTGGTTCGTCTTATCGTTAAGGGGGTCTTTAGTGACAATAGCGGGGCGGTGGGCGCAACAAATAACCGGTCCCGATGTCTTTCCCCGGGTAGGGGGTGCGGCCTGGCCCGCGTATCACCTTGAAGTGCCCCGGAAAAGGACCAAAGCCGTGTCGAGTTGCGAAGTATTTTTCACGGAAGTAGTGCCGATTATCGACTTTCGTTCGTCTTAGTAGAGTCATGGACCATTCTTGCTACCGTGTTTTGGACTCAGTGGCCTTACCGGCGGGGGTCCATGCATAGCTATTGGGCCGGACTAGTCAAGGAAGGCCTGGCGAGAACCTCCCGTCGGCACATGCTGCGTCCAGCAGGTCTCGACAACTGGGTGCTCGAGCGCCCCTTGATCGGTGTCATTACCGTCACCGGCGACAATACTCCCTGTTCGAAGCCCTCGTGCCCGTTTGACCTTCGCTTGAGTCCGACGATTGCTGCCAGCGACGAGGTATCGATCAGCTGTTCGACGATATCAGCGGCCGACGGCACGTCGACGAATGAGATCGGTTCGCGGATTCCCCGCGCCTCGCGCGAGCTGATCGCGGACTGCGTAGAGTTGGTGATTCGTCGGCTCAAGTTCGAAGCTGTGGTCGCGATCGCGGGCGGGGACAAAACCATACCGGGTGTGATGATGGCGATGGCGCGGCTGAACCTGCCATCCGTTTTCGTGTATGGGGGAGGGTCCGTGTCGGACGCCCACCCTACGCCTGAGTACGCCTGCGCGCCGACGGTCGGCGTCTGCCAGAGGCAATTTGCGGCCGACTCGATGGCAATGGTGGCACAGACGCTGGGTCTCTCGCCCTTGAGTTCGGTGGCGACGCCGGCGGCGTTCAGTGAGCGCGCAGGCCAGGCGCGACAGGCCGGTGAAATCGCGCTGCGTATACTCGATGAAGGCAGTCCGCTGCCGCGGGATCTGATTACTCGCAAGAGCCTCGACAATGCCTGTGCCGCGGTGGCGGCAACGGGTAGCTCGACCAACGCGACGTTGCAGCTTCCGGCCATCGCGCACGAAGCGGGGGTCTCATTTACCGTACATGACCTCGCACCGGTCTTTAAGCGCACGCTAATCATGGCTGAAGGGCAACCGGGTGGACGGGACCTTGCCGGCACTCTTTATCGTAGCGCGGGCGTGCCCGCGGTATTGAGATCATTGCTCGCGGGGGGAGCCTTGCACGGCGAGGCCCTCACCATAGACGCCGTTCAGTTGCAGGCTGCACTGTCGAGTGCAGCACCCGTCGATCAAGATTCGCTTGAAAAGCTCACATCGTGAGCAGACGCTTCGCCTGTCACACGTAGCGGCAGCGGCCCCCGGGGCGAGTTTCCCCGAGACGAACGAGCGCGGAAAATCCAGACTGCCCTCGCAAAAATAGCGTGAATCAGGTGATTTTCGGCGCAATTTCCCTGAAACGACGTGTTATTGCGAGTACGCTCGGGCAGCCATGGACGAGGAGCTCGACCGCTGGTTCATCCGAGAGGTTCTCGTCCATGAGGCGTCGCTGACGCGTTACCTGGCGCGGACTTGGTCAGCGCGCGACGACATCCTCGATATTCGTCAAGATGCCTATGTGCGGGTGTATGAGGCGGCGGCAAAGGCGCGCCCGCTGCACCCTAAGTCGTTTTTGTTCCAAACAGCACGCCATTTGATGGTCGATCGGCTGCGACGCCAGCGCGTGGTGTCGATCGAGTCGGTGGAGGATTTGGACGCGCTGAACGTCTCGATAGATGAGCTGTCACCGGAACGACGCATGAGCGCTCTACAGGAATTGCGCCACCTCTCCCAGGCATTCGATCAATTGCCGGCGAAATGCCGCGGCGTGGTGTGGCTGCGCAAAGTCGAGGGTCTATCGCAGCGTGAAGTTGCGCAGCGCTTGAACATCGTTGAAGCGACGGTGGAGAAACATATGGCGCGCGGCATTCGATTCCTAGCCAGGAGTCTCTTTGGCAACGAGATAGCGGTGAAGCGGCGGGTCTCAACCGAAACCTCGAGTAGCGAGTTGGACGATGAGCAGCAACAAACAGATTGAAGAGACGGCGGCGAGCTGGATCGCCCGCCGCGATGGTGGGGCGTGGAACTCAAGCGACCAGGATGCTTTGACGGCGTGGTTGCAAGAGGCGACGGCGCATCGCGTCGCGTTTCTACGACTGCAGGCGGCGTGGCAGCAGGCCGATCGGCTGAAGGCGCTGGGCGCGGGTGTGCCCGCAGGCGATGTCCCGGTGCCCGGCGTGTGGGGCGCGCCACCCTTTGACGGTAGCGCAAATCGCAGCGCTCACGCCGTCGCGCAGCCCGTCCGCACGAATGAGCCTCAAGTCCTGAGGCGCCGGCGCTTTCCGTTGGCGCTCGCGGCATCTTTGATGCTGTGCGCGATTGGGGCGGTCGCCTGGATCTGGCTGACGCCGCGAGGGACTGTGTACGCAACGATGGTCGGCGGACTGGAGCCCGTGCCGCTGGCGGATGGATCCACGATGACCTTGAACACCGACAGCTTGGTGCGCGTCGTAATCACGCACGGAGAACGTAGCGTCGATCTCGAACGGGGCGAGGCGTACTTCGAAGTTGCCAAGGATTTACATCGGCCCTTTAAAGTGAGAGTGGGCGCCGATGAGGTCATTGCAGTGGGTACACAATTCTCAGTGCTGCGCGAGGGCGACAGCGCTCGCATCGTCATGATCGAGGGTCGGGTGCGGGTGCAGCGCCGCGCCTGGGGTATGGAGCGGCACATTGGCGACCTGACCGCCGGCATGATCGGGCACGCGAGCGACAGCAGCATGCTCATCGAGAGTAAGCCGCTAGACGATGCGGAGAGTTTCTTGAGTTGGCGGAATGGCATGCTGGTATTCCGCGATACCCCGCTCATCGATGCGGTGGCGGAGATCAATCGCTATAACGCGCAGAAGATCATCGTCACGGATTCTGCGGTGGGCGCAGTGCATATCGGCGGAAGTTTTCGAGTGAACAACACGGATGGTTTCGTACGGTTGTTGGAGAAGGGATTTTCGATTCACGCGCACCGGCGTGGCGATCAGATCGAGTTGCGGAGAGAGTAATTTGTTTCATTGGCGGATGGTGGAAATATTCCAGGCATTCGTCCCGGTAGAAGAAGGCCAACTCTAGAGCCACTCCCGGGGATATGAAGTGCAAACAAAATCGACCCTCCGCAGCGTCTTCGCGTGCCTTGCTTGTACTCTCTCTGTCACGGCGTGGGCGGCGAACGAAAAGCAATTCGCCATTCCGCCGGGAGATCTGACAACGGCGGTCGAAACCATCGCCAAGCAGTCTGGTGCGGAAATCGTTTACCAGCCGGGCCAGCTCAAGGGACTGCGAACGAAGGGTGTTAGCGGCCTACTGACCATCCATGATGCTGTCACCACGCTATTGACTGACACGCCGCTGGATGTGCAGATGGATAAATCCGGCGCGATGCTAATCACGACGCGAGCAGCGCCTCCAGGAAACACTTCACGGCAATTCGACATTCCGGCCAAGGACATGGCTCAAGCACTAGACGACTTCCGAGCGCAGTCAGGTCTTCAAGTCGCGGCGGCTAAAGACCTGATTAGCCGCAAGAAAAGTAAAGCGATACGCGGTACGTTGTCAGCTACGGAGGCACTGCACAGACTGCTGATGGGGTCAGGTCTCACATTTGCGCAGGGTAGTGACGGCAACTATACGATCCAAGCGGCCACGGCGGTTGGCGCAGCCACATCAGACGCTGAGGGGCCGGTTAGTGCGGATGTGTCGGTGCAGAGTCAGCGAGTCATCGAAGTTTATAAACCAGGGGGCAATGTCGATATTCCGCGCACGGTCGACGATGTGCAGCCGTACTACATCTTCGACAGCGAGACCATCCAGGAATCAGGTGCAACCAATATCGAGGACTTTCTTAAGCAGTACCTCACGATGAACGCGGTGGTGCAGACGAATAGCCAGATGTACGGAACGAGCGGGGCTGGTGGTGGCTTTCCGATGGGGAATACAAGCACGATCAATTTGCGCGGCCTTGGAAGCAATCAGACGCTCATCTTGGTCAACGGCCATCGGATGGCGGGGGTATCGGTAGAGGGCAGCAGCGGACAGCCCGATGTGAATGGCATTCCTCTGGCGGCCGTGGATCACATCGAAGTCATGCCATCGAGCTCGAGTGGGATTTATGGCGGCAGCGCGATGGGTGGAGTGATCAACATCATTCTGAAGAAGAACTATAAGGGCGGGGATATGAGTTACACCCGCGAGGCCGTCGTCCACGGGCACGGATTTAATTCGACGCTGGATGGCTCATACGGCTTCTCGCTGGAAGATGGGAAGACGCAGGCGATGATATCGGCCCATTACGAGGATAGCGAGCCATTATTGCTGGAGGATCGGGCCGGGCTGGTGACGGGAGCCATTAACCATCTCCAGCAAAGCGATCCTGGCATATTCTCGGGTGGCGGCTACCAGCCGTTTCAAGGTGGGACGTTTACCAACATATTGGGATATAACCTGACAGGCACAGGCCCGGGCAATTTGGTGCTTCTCAATGGCAAAAGTCTGAGCGCGCCCACGACAACATTGTGCCCCGGCATTTCTCCCACGACCCCTCTCTCAGTGCTCGATGCTTGCTTATTGAAGAACGCGGGAACACAAAGTACCAATTTATCCCCGGGCCTTGGCGAATTTGGACTGCAGCAACCCATCGGATATGCGCCGCGCGTCGAATCGCTGATTGCAACCGTGAATCGTTCCATGACCTCTTGGCTCGATGCATTCGTTGATGTCACGATAACTAAGAACGATGGCAATTCCGAATTCAATCCGATCGCCGACAATACGTACTATGTTCCTGCAGGGACTCCTACCAATCCCTTTCAGAATGCGGTGGTGTTACACATTCCCGTTGAGACCTCGGTGCCGCTCATCGCTGATTCACTCACGCGGGCAATCACCTCGGGGCTCACGGCGCAGCTTCCCGGTGGATGGCGGAGCGAGCTGGATTACACCTGGTCGGAGAATAGCTTCAACTCATATTATGGTCAGGTAAACAACGATCTCTTCGATGGGATCGGCACGGGACCAGCTGCCGATGCTAGCGGCATTACCGGGGCGCTAAACACAGGCGCGGCCAACCCCTTTGTGGACATCGGCGCACATCCGCTGAATGTCGCGCCCTACATATATCCCTGGAGCTATGGCAGTTCCTCGACTTTAAACGACGTGGCGTTGCGGTCCACCGGTCCGGTCCTTCAACTCCCCTGGGGCAGCCCAAACATTGCCGTGGCGGTCGAACACCGCGATGAAGGGTTTCCCACGAGCACGCAGTACAACAGTTTCACGCCTGCCTTTGCGGCGTATGATTCTTATACGACGTACTTTGGCCAGCACCAGTCGGCGGATTCTCTGTACGGCGAATTAACGTTTCCCCTGATAACCGACCACAACGCGTTACCTGGCATGCGGCAGCTGGAATTTCAGGCGGCTGATCGCATCGAGCGCTACGATGTGGTAACGGGAACCACGTCGGATCAGGTGTATCCCGGCGGTACACTGCCCAATGGAAATATAGTGCCGCCGTACATCTGCTATTCGCCCTCCCTCGATGCTCAATGCCTGATTCCGGTGCCACGAGCGACGGCTCGCTATAGCAGCAACAACCATACGTTCGGCCTTAAGTACAAACCACTCGAGTCAGTCACCGTGCGAGGATCCATCGCCACGGCCTTCTTACCGCCGACCTATTCTCAGTTACTCCCGAATCCCCAGGTCAGCCCGGATGGCGATACGATCACGGACCCTAAAACTGGCGGGACGTACCAGGTCAACACAATCAGCGGAGGCAACCCCAGTCTGAAACCGGAGAGCGACAAGAACTGGGACATCGGTGTGATATTTGAGCCGCAGGACAACGTCCTGAGGGGGTTTCGTATCGATTTGGAATTCGTGAAGATACTGCGCTTTGATGCCATCGTGAGCATTACTGGTAACCAAATTCTGAACGACCCGACCCTATCCGGCCGGGTTACACGAAACCCCGCAACGGGGCTGATCACGCTGATAAACGAAAGCGCGATTAACGCGTCAGAGGCGAAGTACGAAGGCTACGACCTGTCAATTAACTATGTGAAAGCGACGAATGTCGGTACCTTCGAATTTATCGGTCGAGGCAGTATCAGCGAACACAACTCGGAACAGTTCGAAATCGGTCAGGCACCCGTGGAACTGGTTGGAGCAGTGTGGAATGGCGGCCAGATCAAGTCGAGTGCCAATGGTACCGTTACATGGGCCAAGGGCCCGTGGAAACTCGGCTGGACGACACGCTGGTTCGATGGTTACCAATCTCTGGAACCGGAGGGGATCTTTCTTCGCGTCCCGTCGCAGGTGTACCACGATATGTTTGCCAAGTACTCGGTGGGCCCGTCGCGGAGCAAGCTGCTAGCTAATGCTTCAATACAGTTCGGCATCAAGGATATCTTTAATACCGCGTCGCCGTACGATCCGTACTTTGCACCCTTCTATCGTAGCCCGATAGGCGACATTCACATGCAGGAATCGCGCCTCAGCGTCCGCAAGAGCTTCTGAGACGTACGAAGCGAGTCGCAGGAGTATCGACTCGGCTTTCTCCGAAGCCTTTGATCCATTTGCCTGTTCGTCGGAAACACCATTGTGATCGACGAAGACCCGAAGGAGACTTGTCGCATGTTTCTGAGACTGACTGCCAGTGATTCCGCACTTGCGCGCTGCCGATCGACAATCCATTGCAAGATCGACTGGAGTTTAGCGTGGGTTCTATGCTTGGTCGCGGCGACTCCGGCCCATGCGGAGAAGCCGCCGATCGATGGAAGTGATTACGGCAAATGGCCCACTGTCGATGGGGGAAGTAGAAGTATCAGCAATGACGGGCGCTATGCGTCCTTCATTATTGTGAATGAACCAGTCGGCAATCGCACCCTGATAGTTCGTTCGACCCACCGTAGCTGGCACGTGGAGTCAATCGGAGCAGACATGCTTGGGTTTTCAGATGACAGCCGAAAGGCCGTTGTTCTTAGGGCCGATCATTCCCTCGATCTCTTGACTCTGGGTACATCCCGTGTCGATACCCGCTTACACGTCGAGTCGGCACGGCTGGCCTTCGAGGGTTCTCACCGATGGATGGTCTATCGGGGGCTGGCGCCCGATAGGGCGCTCCACGTGCTCGATCTGACGACGGCGGCGGAGCGGACGATCCCGTCGGTGGAGGACTTTCAGTTTGCCTCTAAGGGTCAGGCTCTCGTCGTGCAGAGCGAGTCTGATCCTGGCAGCGCGCTGCATACCCTGAGCTGGGTTAATTTGGCGGAAGGTGCAAGCACGTCGTTCTGGCACGGGAGCGCGCCGCGCAACATCGTTATAGACAAGACTACCGACCAGGTGGCCTTTTTGGCTGTGGATACTGCTGCGAGTCCGACCGGTGAGAGCGTTTGGTATTACAAAGCCGGGATGGAGCGAGCGCAGAAGGTGTTTGATCCGCAGCTGCAGCCGTTGGACAAAGGTCTGATTCTAGATGAAGTGTTACGGTTCATAGCGGGAGGAACCTATGTCTTGGTACATCTCTCGCAACCGTCACCGCCCGAGGCGGCGGCGCCCGGCGTGAACGTGGATGTGTGGAGCTATAAGGATACGAAACTGCAATCGCGACAGCTCAAGGAACTCGAAGAGCATCACCACAGGCTCGCCTTTGCGGCGGTCATCCGCCTTTCGGATCATCGTCTGACACAGATCGAGCACGAGAAGGATCGAGCGGCATTCAGTGATGGAGATACGGTCCTAATTCGTCACCAGGAGGGCGACGCGGACTTGTTCGAGCGAGCATGGAATCCCGCAACCAAGGCTTCGCACTCAACCCTATCCATTGCCACTGGCGGGAAAGGTCAGTTATTCGCGCCTAGTAACCAGTACGGCACGTTGTCCCCGGACGGGAAGTACGTGATTTACTACAATCCTAGAGAGAAGAGCTATTTTAGTTATGACGTTTCCTCGGGAGAGCACCGCAATATCACGACTGCGGCCGGCACGGACTGGACTATCTATGGAAACGATCACGGAGGCGCTAGTCTCGCGGTCGAGGGCCCTCAAGCCTGGCTACAAGGAGATGCGGGGGTTGTCTTTTACGGCCAGCATGACATCTGGGTGGCCGATCCGACCGGCAGATCCGCCCCGGTCAATCTGACGAACGGGTATGGAGCCAAGCATCACATCGAGTTCAGGTTGATCGTAGACAGGTCGCCCATGGTGATCGGCGCGCACTCGCGCGTGATGCTCACCGCATTTAACAGAGATTCGAAGGACAACGGTTTCTTCATCAAGGCATTGGGTGAAGAGGGCGATCCGGCGCCGCTCACCATGGGTCCGTACGTTTATGATCTGCCGGGAGTCGGGGGCCTTCCGCCGATCAAGGCCGCGAACGCGCAGGCTTACATCGTCAGTCGCGAGACAGTCAGCGAGTCGAGAAATCTGTTCTTCACAACGGATTTCAAGCACTTCACTCCGTTAAGCGACTTGCATCCTGAACGTAAATTTAATTGGATGACGTCGGAGTTGATGGCTTGGAAGTTGCCCGACGGGAGCACCAATCAGGGAGTGCTTTACAAAGCACAGAACTTCGATCCCTCGAAGAAATATCCTGTGATCTTCTATTATTACGAACAGCTTTCACAGGAGCTACATCAATTTAAAGTGCCTGAGCCTTCCGCCGGCGCGCTGATCATTCCCACCTTCGTAAGCCGCGGCTATCTGGTATTTACGCCGGACATCCACTATAAGATCGGGCACCCGATGCAAAGCGCCGTTGATGCGGTCGTCTCGGCGGCGGAGTACTTGTCCCTAAAACCGTGGGTGGATGCCAAAAGGTTGGGTCTTCAGGGTCATAGCTGGGGGGGTATTCAAACCAACTACATCGTCACCCGCTCACATCTGTTTGCCGCCGCCAACGCGGCCTCCGGAACTGATGACCAGATCAGTCTCTATGGTGCCCTCTTTGACGATGGCAGCAGCCAGGAGTGGCTGGTGCAAGATCGCATTGGCGCCACGTTGTGGGAGCGTCCGGATCTTTACATTGAGAACTCCGCCATCTTTCAAGCGGACCAGGTGACAACGCCCTTGTTGATATTTCACACCGATAGAGACCGCGTATGCCCGTTTCCACAGGCGGTGGAGTTCTTTACGGCGCTTCGGCGTCTGGGCAAGAAGGTGTGGATGCTGGAATATGAAGGTTTTAATCATGTTGTGACGGGTGCGGCTGCCGATGACTTCTCGATCCGCTTGATGCAGTTCTTTGATCATTACCTGAAGGGGGCTCCTCCGCCGAAGTGGATGACCGACGGGGTGCCTGCCAGCCTTAAAGGAATCGACACGGGGCTAGAACTCGACACCAGTGGTCGCCAGCCATAGTGCCGCAAGCAGGTGTCGCAGAATATGTTCCACACTTACTCTGACATGCCGCACTCGCCACTTTAGCTCGCGCCCTGATTTCTACAAAAGCTGACCGACTTTCGCATTGACCTGTGGTGAGGGTGCGCCAGACTGTCACATTCGCCTGGAACGTAAGAGGATGCCCCGAGTGAATAAGGCCTGTATTGCCGCCCTGCTGTTCGGTTGTCTCTGTTCGACGCTGGGGTTCGCGGCGGACTGGAAAATGCAGCCCGTGGGCATTCAGAGCCGCTGGGCGGCGCAGGTGAGCCCGACAAATGCGCTACCGGAGTACCCGCGCCCGCAGATGGTCCGCGCTCAGTGGACAAACCTGAATGGCCTGTGGCAGTACGCGATTACTACTAAGGATGCTGCGGCGCCCACGGCCTATGACGGGCATATTCTGGTGCCGTACCCGCTCGAGTCTGCGTTGTCCGGCGTGCAAAAGAGCCTCAAGCCGGATCAGCTATTGTGGTATCAGCGAAGCATTATCAAGCCGGCGGGGGACGGGACCGAGCGCACGCTCTTGAACTTCGGTGCGGTGGATTGGCGCGCGACGGTGTATATCAACGGGATAGAAGTGGGCACGCACACCGGTGGATACCAAAACTTTTCCATTGATATCACCGATGCGTTGAAAGAAGGCAGCAACGACCTCGTGGTCAAGGTGGTTGACCCCACGGATCAGGGCCCCAATCCGCACGGCAAGCAGACATTGAACCCGGGCGGGATCATGTACACGCCCACCAGTGGTATCTGGCAGACGGTGTGGCTGGAAACGGTGCCGCAAACCTATATTGAGAGCCTGGTGCTGACCCCCGATGTGGACCACAGCCAGCTTAACGTCCAAGTGAATCTGAAGGGTGAAGACAGCGGTTACAGCATCGAGGCAATCGCCAAGAATAGCTCCATAGTCGTGGGCAAGCAGAAAATCAACGGCCAGACCCCATTGCACATCAAGAACGCGCGTCTGTGGTCACCTGACGATCCGTTTCTGTACGACCTGGATGTGCGGCTTCTCAAGCACGGCAAAGTCATCGACGATGTCTCGAGCTACTTCGGCATGCGCAAGATTGAGATCAAGAAGGACAACGCTGGCATCGAGCGGATCTTCCTCAATAACGTATACACCTATAACTTAGGCACGCTCGATCAGGGCTTCTGGCCAGATGGGATATATACCGCCCCCACGGACGAAGCCCTCAAGTTCGATATCCAGGCCATCAAGGCGATGGGCTTCAACACGATCAGAAAGCACATCAAGGTCGAGCCCGCGCGGTGGTACTACCACTGCGATCAGCTCGGAATGCTGGTGTGGCAGGACATGGTGAATCCCGGCAATGACACCTCCGAAGGACGCGCGGAGTTCGAGAAAGAGAGTAAGGACATCCTCGCGCAGCTGCACAATTACCCGAGCATCACGACTTGGGTGCTTTTCAATGAGGGCTGGGGTGCTTATGACCAGGCTCGGCTCACCCAGTGGGTGAAGGACACGGATCCCAGCCGAATCGTCAATGGGCACACCGGTGAGGAGCGGTTCGGCGGCTCGCCCGAGGATGTTAGTAAGAAATGGGCCAACAGCGACTTGACGGATATTCACCCGTATCCGGGCCCCGACATCCCGCCCAAACTCCCCGGCAAGGCGCGGGTCATCGGTGAATTTGGCGGCATCGGCACCTTCATTCAGGACCACATTTGGGACGACCTCGCCGCGGCCGGATGGGGCTATGTCAAGGTGACCCCACCGGAATTGGCAGAGGCGTATGCCGGGCTGATCGACAAGCTCAAGGTTTTCGAATCACAGGGGCTGTCGGCCTCGATCTATACCCAACCCTTCGATGTCGAGGGCGAGCAGAACGGGTTGATGACCTACGACCGCTGGGTCACGAAGATCCCGGCGAGCGACATGCGGCGTATCAATGCTCGGATCATCCCAGCGACTCAGAATTACATCGCCGCCACCAAGGACCTTAGGATCGATGATGCGGATCTGGCCCCCGACGCCACTCGCTATGCAGCGGCCTTGAGCGACTACCATCACGGTGACCACAGTCCGGTTTTCTTGAGGAAACTCGTGCTGATGGCGATTCGCCAGAAGGATCAGGCCAACGTCACGCTGATCGGCGATGAACTGATCACGGCGATGAAAGATCCTTATACTCGCAACAACTTGCGATTAATCGCAGCGATTACGCGCACCACTCACGACAAGGGTTTCGCCATGTACAGCGCGGAGACCCAACGCATCAATGCCGTGCTCGGACCGCAGGCCGCCGAGAGTGCCATCAGGGCCATCATCGAACGCGAGGCGATCAATCCTATCGTAGCAGCGGCAAAAGACGCTAAACCGGATTGGGACGTGTTGGAAAAGGTACTCGTCTCTAAGTACGGTGTGCTAGGCGGCGAGGCGCTTTATGGGAAGGCAATGATTTACTACTTCGAGAAAAAGGACTGGGTACGTTTCGGTCGGTACTATGCCCGCTACTTCGAGACGGCCGCCGTGCGAAGCGAATACCATATTAACAATATTTCCTATGAGCTATTCGAGCACGTAACCGATCCGCAAGTGCTGGCCGCCGCGGTCAAGGCAGACAAATATAACTTGGACACCTTCTCGCCCGACGATCCATCTGCCATCGATACCTATGCAAACCTTCTGTACAAGGCCGGCAGGGTTGAAGAAGCCATCAAGTGGCAGGAAAAAGCAACCAAGCTGAATCCTGGGGACGCGGAGATTGTCGAGCATTTGAACAATATGAAGGCCGGCAAGCCCACCTGGGAAGACACATGAAGGAGCCGCTCTCCGCGCTGGCCATCTCGAATCGGGGCGCAGTGACCTTCAATCGGGTTGATCGGCCAGCAGATACTCATTCGCGCCCGCATCCCGAAATATCCACGCGCCGCCCTGTGGAAGGGGGTACGGTATTGTCAGTTGGGCCAGAGTCGGGTAACAGTAGCGCGATGCAGTCGGTGCGAAGTGTCAGCAGGGGCGTGTATTACGGCGAGCCCTCGCTACTGTCTGGACAACGGGGCGTGGTTTTCGTATTGGTGGTGCTGGCGCACATCGGCCTCGGCTATATCTTGTGGAACTACCTGGCTCACCGAGTCACGCGGGTGGAGGCGGCCCCGGTCATCATTACGCAGATCGATGTGCCGAAGGCCGTGGACAAGCCGGAGGTGCCGCCGACGAAGACGCAAAGGCCCGAGGTATACGTGCCGGTTCCGGAATATGTCGACGTGCAGGCCCCGATTCCCGAGAATGCCATTACCGTGACCTCATTGCCGCCGGAGGCGCTGCCATCGCCTGCTCCCTCACCACCGCACGAGGTGTCGCGGGTGGGTGCGAGCGTGGATCCGCGCAATCCGCTGCACATCGGTGAGGAATACTACCCCGACGCATCGAAGCGTTTGGGCGAAGAGGGAGCTTGCAAGGTGGAGCTGCACGTGATGGCCAGCGGCAGCATCAGCGACGCGCGCATCGTGAAGACCTCCGGCTTCGAGCGACTGGATGCCGCGTGTTTGAAGGGCGTGATGGGGCAGCGGATGTTGCCGGCGACGGAGGACGGCAAGCCGGTCGACTCGATCACGGTGATCCGCATCCACTGGGAATTACGCGCCACTCGCTGAACAAGATTCGCCACGCGGCGACTTCCGTACTATGCTCAGGGTGACATGTCGCTCGAGAGTCCCCTTCACGGTCGAGCCACCCCGGTTGACGCTCAACCCAAGGATTGCGAGCATTTATCGGTGGAACAGGCGTTTCGCCGCCATCACTTAAGCCTGCTGCATTTTCTTCGGGGACGTTTACATAACGAGGAAGACGCCGCGGACATCGCGCAGGAGACCTACGCGCGCCTGTTGCAGAGTTACCGCGACGTGATCGACAGCGCCACGGCGCGCACGCTGATGTTCCGCATCGCCGTCAACGCCGCCAACGACTTGGCGCGACGGCGACGCTCCCATCATGGGGCCGCGCATTGTCCCATTGAGGACGATCTGCTGCTCCCCTCCGCAGCGCCGTCGCAGGAGCGCGAAGTCTCGGGCCAGCAGGACTTGAATCTGCTGTATGAAGCGATTGCGAGCCTGCCGCCCAAGTGCCAGCAGGTGTTTCTGCTCAATCGCGTGGACTGCATGACCTATCCGCAAATTGCCCAGCATTGTGGGATCTCGGTGAAAATGGTGGAGAAACACATCGTCAAGGCCCTTGCTGCACTGCGGTCCTGGGTAGGGGGCGCGCCGTGAGGCGCGTAGGACTCGTATGAGCGCAAGGATGAGCCAAAAGGATCCTCGCGAGGAAGCGGAGCGTTGGTTCGCGCGCCTGATGGCGCCGGATTGTTCGCGGCTGGAGCGTGAAGAATTTCAACGGTGGCGCGAGGCGAGTGCGGCGCACGCGCAGGCGTACGTTGCGACCGAGGATTTATTGGGGCGGGTGGACGCGTTGGCGGCGAGCGATGCGCGGTTGCAGTCCTTGATGAGCCGAGCGCGGGTTGGCAACGCGGAGGAGAGGGGCTGGGGTGCCGCGCGCTGGCTGCGATGGGCGCGACCGGTGGCGATCGCGGCGAGCGTTGTCGTCGTCGCCGTGACCGGGTATCTGGGCGCCGGTCACTGGTTCAGGCCGGCGACGCCGCTCACCGTCTATAGCACGCAGGCCGAGACCCAGATCATCACCTTGTCGGATGGGACGGTGGTACAGCTGGACGTCCATAGCACCATGAGCGCGAGCATTACCAACCGCGCACGACAAATCGAAGTGCGAACGGGGAGGGTGCTGTTTACTGTGACGCACGATCCGACTCGGCCGTTCACCGTGCGCGCAGGTGCCGGCACCATCATGGACCTAGGCACGCGATTCCAGGTGGATCGACGAGGCGAGCGAGTTACTGTCGCGCTGGCGGAAGGCGCGGTGCGCGTAACCAATCAATCCGACGGCAGCGCCGGACTCAATGCCGTTGATTTACATCCAGGTCAGGAGCTCACTTATTCGAGCGATTCGCCGTTGTGGGCGACGCGCGAGGTGGATGTGCAAATGCTCATGAGCTGGTCGCGCGGTCGGTTGGTGTTTCGCGGCACGCCGCTCGCCCAGTTGATCGATGAGGTGAACCGGTATACGGAGCGAAAGATTCAGCTCGCTGATTCCACGCTCGGCGAATTGCCAGTGCAGGGGAATTTCGTTACGGGCGACAGCGAAGCCGTGGTTGCGGCGCTCGAGGCGGTGTTGCCAGTGGAGGTGCAGAGGGACGGGGCCACGCTCGTGCTTGTTCGCCGAAAATAGATTCTCTTCGAATGGACTCTCGGGTAGGGGGTGCCGCGCGAACTGCGTATGACTCTTCAAGACTTAGAAAAAGGAAGAGCACGTGGGGATATCATCGGTTCGCGCCTCGATTCTAATTGGATGCCTTCTCGCCACGATATTGACTTTTTGGCCAGCGCCGCCGGCGCGTGCGGCACCCAGTAACGACCCAGTCGACTTCAATATTCCGGCAGGGAATCTCAGCGCCGCGCTCGACCGCTTCGCCGAACAGAGCGGCTTGCAAATTGTTTACGATCAACCAGTTCCAAAGACAGCGCAAGCAAAGGCGCTCAACGGGCACTTGCCGCGCCGCGCCGCACTCGATCAATTATTGAAGGGTAGTGGCCTAGCGTGGAGTTATGTCAATGATTCCACGGTCGTCGTGCGCGCAAATAAAGTGAAAGCATCAGATGCCGGCAAACCTGGAGCAGCAAGCGGAGCTGCGGATGCCGAAGGCCCTGTTTCAGCCGATGTATCGGTGCAGAGCCAGAAAGTGATTCAAGTCTACCAAGCCGGCGGCAACGTAGACATCCCTCGCACCGTCGACGATGTACAACCGTATTATATATTCGATAGCCAGACGATTGAGCAGTCGGGTGCGTTGAACACGGAGGACTTTCTTAAACAACGCTTGACGATGAATACCCAATACTACAGCCAGAGCCAGGCGTATGGGGGAAGCAGTCTTGTGGGCAATACGAATACCATTAACTTGCGGGGCCTCGGCACGAATGAAACTCTAATCTTGGTAGACGGCCACCGAATGGCTGGTGTGCAGGTGGCAGCTTCTGGCAATCAACCGGACATCAACGGGATTCCTCTAGCGGCAATTGATCGCATTGAGGTTCTACCATCTTCTGCAAGCGGCATCTACGGTGGCGGCGCTATCGGCGGTGTGGTCAATATAATTCTAAAAAAGAATTATCAGGGTGGAGATTTTAGGTATGCACAGGACAATCCCACACGGGGGAACGCTCCGATTGAAACGCTGTCCGGAACCTATGGATTTTCGCTGGAGGGCGGCAAGACTAACGCGATGATCACCGGCAGCTACTCCGATTCAAAACCTCTACTTCTTCAAGATCGGGCCGATATCGCTCAGCGTGGACTCTCGACGATTCTGCAGAACCAACCGGCATTCTTATACTCACCCAGCACTCCCTTTCAAGGCGCGACTCCTAACATTGCCCTGTATCCGTACCCTGTTTACGATAATAACGGCAATCTCATTTATACAAACCCGCAGAATTCCACGCTGACTCTAAAAAATAGAGGTATTTCGCTCAACTCTCCTATTACCCATCTTTCTCCAGGCGCTGCTGCAACGGACGATCAGACTTCGGCGCTGCTTGCCAACGCTGGCAGCTACAACACGAATCTGGCTGCGGGTACTGGACCGCTCGCCTTGCAGAGCGAACTGGGTTCAAATTCCACAGTTAAATCACTCACGGGGATTATTCGCCGGCAGATGACCTCATCGCTGGAGGCCTTTGTCGAGGTTACGACAGCAAGCAATCTCGGATTTTCCATGGCTAATCCATACCCCAACGGCGGATTTGTCGTTCCGGGCAACGCGCCTACGAACCCGTTTCAGGAAAATGTGATGGTCGCTTTTCCGACCACGGTTTCCACGCCTCTGTATACAGATTCCATCAACCATACCATCACGACCGGACTTACGGCGAATTTACCCGCTAATTGGAACGGCGAGATGGACTACACCTGGGCTAAAAACAACTTTCGTTACTACCAATCGGCTTTCGACAGCACGGCGCTTGGCAACGCTTTTGACAATGGGACGCTAAATCCTTTTGTAGATACGATCAAGTACCCCTTAAATCTCACGCCATATTTAGTCCCCCGTTATGGCGACTCGTCCTCAACGGTTGACGACGTGGCGTTACGTACGTCAGGCCCGTTATTGCACTTCTCCTGGGGCGACCCCATTCTTGCTATGAGCCTCGAACATCGCAAGGAAGGATACCCGACCAATACCGAGTATTCGAACTATCCATTGACGCCTGAGAACAACTCCGCCTTTGTCAGCTTCAGTCAGGCGCAAGTCATCAACTCAATATACGCAGAGCTGCAAGTGCCGTTGGTCACCCCGAAGAATGCGCTTCCGGGTCTACGGACCCTCGAGCTGCAACTCGCCGAGCGCAGCGAATGGTATTCCGTCAGTGCCGGGACTTCCAGTGAATTCCTCGGAGGATCGCCGCTGGTGTTCCAGGGTTACGATACCGCGGACGCAAATGGCAATCCGGTTCACAACACCGCAAGATATAACAGCAACAACGGCACGTTCGGGCTGAAATATATGCCTGTCGGCGATGTCGCGATTAGAGTCTCACATGCCACGGCCTTTCTGCCGCCGACTTATGGGCAGTTTCTGCGCAATCCAACGATAAACATAAGCGGAGATTTTGTCTCTGATCCGCGTAATCCGGGCATTGGACCTTATCCCGTCAATACCATTTCAGGCGGAAATCCCGCCATCAAGCCCGAGCATGACAAAAATTGGAATGCGGGGCTTATCTATGAACCGAAGGAAGATTTATTGAAGGACCTGAGGATAGATCTCGAGTTCTACAAGATCACACAAATCGGCTATATCACTGCGCTCACCGGCGATGAGATCGTGAACGATCCTGGGCTTGCGAGCCGGGTTACCCGTAACCCCGTCACCGGCCTCATCACTCAGATCGATGAAACCCTTCTCAATGCCACCAACTTCACTACGGACGGTTGGGACCTGTCCCTCGACTATCGTAAAACGACGTCCTTCGGCATATTTGACCTGCATGCTGGGGCAACTCTGATCGAGCATGAGAAGCGACAGTTCACTGTCGATGCGCCAGCGTTGGATTTCGTCGGTTACCCATCGGTCGGAGGCGAAGCCAAGACTAAAGCCAACGCCGCTTTGGGTTGGGCGTACGGTCGTTGGACTTTGGCATGGATTACCACTTGGTTTGACAGTTATGGCGCGCTCGGCGCCCCTGGCAACCCATACGGATATAACGCAATTAGCGTTCAAGCTCAGGGAGCTGACAGAATTCCTGCGCAGGCGTATCACCAGGTCGTTGCCACCTACAATTTTGGAAAGGAATCGCCCGGCGGGATGGGTGGGCTCCTCTCGAACCTCTCGATCCAGTTAGGTATTAAAAATATATTCAACACAAGTCCGCCCTTCGATCTCGACTTCTATCCGATCTACTACAGTCCTTATGGCGATATTCGGCTACGGGACTACTGGATCAATTTGAAAAAGGGCTTCTGAGGATGGTCTTTCTTGCGCGCAATGTTATTTTGCCGAGCATTTTGGCTACCGTGTGCCCGACCGCTGGTTTCTGTGAAAAACCGCCTATCGATACCGGCATTTACGGAAACTGGCCAGCGGTGGCTACCCCGCTCATCAGCGATGACGGCAACTACGCGGCATATACGATAGAAAATCTGCCGGCAGGAGGCGAGACGGCAGTTATTTTATCGACTGACGGTCACTGGAAGAAAGAGTTCGCCCACGAATCCGTCGTCTTCCTTAATAGCCGGCTGGCAGTCAGCAATGGAGCGAGCACTCTAAGTATCGTGGGACTAGGCACGAATAACATTGAAGTTATCAAAGATGTTCAAGCCTATAGAACGTGGAACGGTAAAGCCGAGCAATGGCTGGCCTATCTTTCATCGACGACGAGAAGCCTGATAGTTAGGAGCCTGATAAGCGGGAGAAAGTATAGTTTTCCAGAGGCGCATAACTATATCTTTAGCCAGGACGGCAAAGTTTTATTGCTGCAGACCACGGCAGTGAAAGCAATGGAAAAGGAGGGTAAGGAGAAAGGAGATGAGCCGACGGAATTGAGCTGGGTCGATCTTAGAACCGGAGCATCCAAATCCATTTGGAGAGGCATGAATCCATACGACCTGACCTTCGATAAAAATGCGGAGCGGGCCGCGTTCATATCGGAACAAGGTAGCCGCTTATGGATTTATCGAACAGACACAGCTCGCACTGAGGAGATTGCCGATGAGCACACCCCGGGAATAGATGGCCGACTGCTAATTAGTGAGGTGCACTTTAGCAATGATGGCACGCGAATATTTTTAAGGCTTAAAGAAAAAGAACAAAAACCGAACGCTGATGCAGTGCCCCTCAATGTATGGAATTACAAGGATACCGCATCGCAAACGCAGCAGTTGGAGCATGTCGGAGAAGATTGCGACTGCAATATGGCCATATGGATTGCGGATCACAAAACCGTGACTCTGACGAGCGCGGATTCGGGACGTTTTGATCAGGGTAATGACGACTGGGCTTCGGATGAGAGGAACGTGGATCTTCCAGGTCAGACCACTCACTACGATGGATATCTTATTTCAACAAGAGACGGTGGCAGGAGAAAAATCAAGCAAAGCGGCATTATTTCGCCAGGAGGACATTATTTTGTTTATGTCGATTGGAAAGAGTATTTGGATCCAAAGAAACTTCGTCTCATCAGCTACAGCACAGCTACCGGAATAGAGCGCAATATGTTGGAGGGTGTGTCCACGGACTGGAACGTGTTGGAACCTATGGCTGGTGGTTACCCTAGGGGCTACACAGGAGTCGTGGCTTGGATGGCGAATGACTCTGCTGCGTTAGTTTACGACGAGGATGATATTTGGAAGGTGGATCCTGAAGGACGCGAGCCGGCCGTTAATCTCACCAATGGTTACGGCAGGAAAAACCATATCATGTTTTCTGTGATCAGAGAGAATTACAAGGATTCGCCTATTTATGAAGGTCAACAACTTATTCTGATCGCTTTCAATACCGAGACAAAAGAGAATGGTTTTTATAGAACAACAGTGGGTAGAAAGGCCGATCCTGAGCTACTCACCATGGGTCCTTACGCCTATTCATTGAGCAACACCCGTTTTGCCAATTTCGAACCGATTAAGGCGCGGGACACCAATGTCTACCTTGTGCAACGTCAGAGCGCAACCGAGTCTCGAAATTATTTTATCACCAAGGATTTTAAACAATTCCGCCGCATAAGCGATGTGCATCCAGAGAAAGACCTCAAATGGTATGTTACCGAGCTTCACGAATGGAGAATGCCGGGCGGCAAGACTTCTCAAGGGATATTGTACAAACCCGAGGGCTTCGATCCAAAGAAACAATATCCGGTTCTTTTTTATTATTACACCGCGCTTTCGGACAATCTTCATGTTTATTTACCGCCGGAACCCTCCAATGGAACGCTGAATATTCCCTGGTACGTGAGCAATGGATATTTGGTGTTTACTCCCGATATACATTATAGATGGGGTGAACCCATGCAGAGCGCCTACGACAGCGTGGTGTCGGCCGCGGAATATATATCAAAAATGCCCTATGTGAATGCCGGGAAGATGGGCATACAGGGCCACAGCTGGGGTGGAATTCAGACCAATTTTCTGGTCACTCGCACCCATTTATTCGCTGCCGCTAGCTCGGCCTCGAGTGACAGCGATTTTATCAGTGATTATAACGGTTATTCACATGGCGGGCTAAGCACACAAGATGGCTACGAAGGCGGAAGCCATGGGCCAGGCAGTCTTTGGGAAAATAAAAGCTGGTACGTTACAAATTCACCGGTGATGAGCGCCGATCAGGTCACTACTCCTTTTCTTATGTTCGAGACTACTCATGATGTCGCATGTCCATTCTGGAACGCGCTTGAATTTTATTCCGCTCTGCGCCGTTTGGGGAAGAAGGTCTGGCTGCTGGAATATGAAGATGGGAATCACGTGGTACAAGGTAAATCAGCATTGGATTTTGATTTGCGTATGAGGCAGTTCTTCAACCACTATTTAAAAGATGCCCCGCCACCGAAATGGATGACCGAAGGGGTGCCGGCGCGGCTGAAGGGCGTCGAGACGGGATTGGATCTCGACACGAGTGGCCGAATACCTTGAGCGCACGCTCCGCCGCCGAGCATCACTTTGACGATCGCCGCGAGTCCGTCGATCTGCTTGCGTATGTCGACGGGCTGACGCTGGCGCGACACTCTGTATGAAAAGGACATTGAGATGCTGCGCGGAGTGGTGCGCGCTGGTCATTACCTGCGCTTCTGTCCACGCGCAAAATGCGGTAGCCGACCACGGCCAAGCTGCGCAAGACGGCAAGACGGATGGCAACGCCCCCCGCTATGCGGCGCTGATGGAACAATATCGGCAAGGGAAGCGGGATGTGCCGTTTCTGCGTGATCTGGTGTTGAGTGCGCCAAGCCAACACGACAGCGAGGCCTGGTCCCGCGCGTACGACATCGCTCGGGACGTCCTACCGCATTTGCCGGTTCCTTATAGCAAGGAAGATTGGCAGATTATCAAGATCGCGACGCACACTCCGAAAGACGCGGGGTTTGAGCTGCTGCGCGCACAGGCTGCGGCGGCGGATGTGGCGCTGGGTCCGTATGTGGCGGAGCACGTTGTTCGGGATATTCTCTTGTACAACGAAATCGAGCCGCATCTGAGTGATCCGGGGGCGAAGACGGACTGGGACGCGCTGGCCGACAGGCTGGAGCGAGCTTACGGACCGTTGGGTCGCGGGGCGGTTTATGAGCGGGCCATGACCTACAGCGAGGAGCATGAGGATTGGATCCCGTTTGGCAAGTATTTTGCGCTCTACCTGGCGCATCCATCTCCGGCGCTGGATTTTAGTATTAATAAAGCGGCCTTCGATGTGTTCTTGCACGTCAATGACCCGCAGGTGCTCGAGGTTGCGATCCGCGCGCAGAAGTTTGCCCTGGACAGCCGTCAAGACAGCGCCCCTAGCGGAGCGAGGTACCTGTTCTTTGTGCCACACTCGTTTGACGACGCGCGCGCGGTGATATGCGACGCGGATAATCGGTACGGAGAAGCCCTCGCCAGCACTAAACCGGTCGAACCCGGGTCGGAAACACACGTCGCGGTGGTGATCGACAATAAGACCATCACCTTGTACCTCAACGGCGCGCCGGTGAAGCAAACGGCTCTGACGACCCAGCGGCTGTCGGCGCTATCCAACGATCGGGCGTTGCTGGGGGCTTCGTTGTACCCCTCCGATCCCACCTTTAACGGTTCGATCAACGAATTTCGGATTTATAACGTGGCGGCCGATGCGGACCAAATTCAAGCCAGCTATCGGGCGGGCCCGAACGCGGTGGCTCTCATCGTTATACCCGGTGCGGCAAAGGCGCATCGCTCGCTGGTGCATCGCTACAGCTTCAATGATGGCACGGCAAACGACTCCGTCGGGCACGCCAACGGCAAAACGGTGGGCGCGGTGCGCATCAGCGAGGGCCAGGCGCTATTTGGCGGTGCGGATGGCGAGCGGATCGAGCTGCTCGCTAACGGTCCGGGTGGAATCAACCTCAATGGGTTTCATGCGCTGACGCTGGAGGCGTGGTTCACGGCGCAAGGAACTATTCGCCCGTGGGAGCGGATCTTCGACTTTGGCACGACGGTCACGCCCGCCGACCCCAATGCCGTCGATACCTACGGGCAGCTGCTCTACAAAGCGGGTCGGGTTAGGGAGGCTATCGAGTGGGAGGGCAAGGCCGTCCGGATGACCGCCGGCAAGGCCGGTGATTTTGTAGCGACACTTGCGGCGATGAAGGCTGGAAAACCGCCGCTCGCTCCCTAGTGTCCTGAGTCGTTAATCCCCGGGGGCGGGAGTCGCCGCTATATATTCTGCGAATTTCGGGTTCAGCAGACTTAGCAACTGCACATCGCGACTTTAGAAACAATTTCCGCTGTAACGGCGCTGAAGTCCAGCTTAGTTAGTTGCTGCGGGCTGGCTTCAGCGCGGCGGCGACGGGCTAACACGCGTGACGCGCCTCCCATATCACAGGTTCGCGCCTTAAGATGTACTCTAGAACACCGATAGGCGTTCATCGGGGGAAGCAATGCTTATCACGCGCGCCGCCATTCGGTCGATCAATAGAGATGTGCTGTTAGTCGGCGCAACAGCACTGGCGCTGACGTTAGCCGCGGGGCTGGGCCATGCGCTTCTCGGCCACACCCTACTACCGCTCCTCGACCCCTGGCTCGCTCGCTTCGCGGAAGTCGGCTTCATCGCCTTGCTGGCCGGGATTCCGGCGTGCTGGGCCGCTCTGCGATACGCGCGCGTACGGGACCGGATGGCGCAAGGCGATGAAGCCCTCGCCCGTGAGCGCGACATGCTGCGTACTCTGATCGATACGCTCCCCGACGCCATTTATGTCAAGGACACGGAAAGCCGATTCCTGGTGGCCAATGAAACGCTCGCCCATATGATTGGTACGTCAGTCAGCGCACTACTCGGCAAGACCGACCGGGACTTCTTTCCCGAGGATCTCGCGCGCGGCTACGCCGAGGACGAGATGGCCGTCTTCCGGACGGGCAAACCGGTATTGAATCGAAAAGAGCAGGTTGTCGATACCGACGGCACTAGGCGCGACATCCTCACAACCAAATTGCCGCTGTTTGATGCCGAGCGCCGAGTTATCGGTGTGATGGGCATCGGGCGCGATATTACCAGCCTCGTGCGCGCGGAGAGCGAAGCCCTGCGCGCCGCCGCGGCTGCCGAAAGCGCGAATCGCGCCAAGAGCACCTTCCTTGCCAACATGAGCCATGAAATCCGCACCCCGGTGAACGGCATCATCGGCATGACGGATATTCTGTTCGACACTCACCTCGACGCAACTCAAATGGATCACGCAGAGACCGTGCGCGAGTGCAGCCGCGCGTTGCTCTCCGTAATCAACGACATCCTCGATTTCTCCAAGATCGAGGCTGGGAAGCTCGAGTTCGACTGCGTCGACCTGCGCCTGGGCGACTTCATGCGCGATGTCGGGCGCATTCTCGCCATCCAAGCGCATGCCAAGGGGCTGGAACTCATACTGGAGCTCGATCCTGATATCCCTGAGATGGTGAATGCCGATCCCGGGCGGCTGCGTCAGGTGTTTCTCAACATGGGCAACAATGCCTTGAAGTTCACCGCGACGGGCGAGGTGTCAATTCACATGAAGCTAGTCGCGTCCGACGCCGACGGATCGACCCTTCGTTGCGAGGTACGGGATACAGGCATCGGCATCCCCGCCGATCGTCTCGACGCGTTGTTCAAGCCCTTTAACCAAGTGGACGCGTCGACGACGCGCCGCTTCGGCGGCACCGGCTTGGGATTATCCATCGTGCACAAGCTGGTCACCATGATGGGCGGCGAGGTGGGGGTCGAAAGCACGGTGGGGGTGGGCTCGCGGTTTTGGTTCACCCTGCGCCTGAACCGGGCTTCGGCGCCGGCCGGCGCGTTACCGGACCTCAGCGCGACCATGATCACGGGGCGGCGCATTCTGGTGGTCGACGACAACAGTACCAATCGGAAGGTGTTGAAGGCGCAGCTGGATCGCTTCGGCGCCATCAGTGAAGTGGCGACGGACGCAGAAGAGGCGTGGAGCGCAATCGAACGAGCGCTGGCCGAAGATCGACCGTTCGAGCTGGCGCTGCTCGATCACCACATGCCGGGCTGCAACGGGGCCGACCTCGGCGTGCGCATCAACGGCCATGAGCAGCTGCAGGCGACGCGCTTGATATTGCTCACCTCGTCCGGCTCACACGGGGACACGGCGGAATTCGAAAAGCGCGGCTTCGCCGCCTATCTCACCAAACCCGTATTGGCCGGCGAACTGCTCAAGTGCCTGCTGCTGGTGCTCGGAGGCACGCCCGAGGAATGGCGCACGGGCGAACAAGCCATGATCACGCACAGCAAATTGCAAGCATTGCAGATTCGCGCGGCCCGAAAACGCATCTTGCTGGCGGAGGATAATCTCGTGAACCAGAAGGTCGCATGCCGCCAACTGGAAAAGCTCGGTTACCAATTCGACACGGTCAACAACGGGCTCGAAGCCATCAGCAAGTGGCAAAGCGGTGAATACCACGCCATTCTCATGGACTGCCAGATGCCCGAGATGGACGGCTTCGACGCCGCTCGAGAGATCAGGCGGCTCGAGGTCGGCGGCAAGCGCATTCCCATTATCGCGCTCACTGCGCATGCCATGAAGGGCGCCGATGAGGAGTGCAAGGCTGCGGGGATGGATGATTATCTTTCGAAGCCGGTGAGCCGGGCGGAGCTGGCCGCGTGCCTGGAGCGGCATTTGTAGTAGGTTTGGCCTCTTGGCTTGAGTTCGCGGGGTTGCACAATGACACAGAAGAGTGTTAAATTTGACACTAATTAGTGTCAAACCTCGCTTTATCTAATGCCATGAGTACCGCCGCGGCGATCCCCAATCCCTTCGTGTATGGCCAGGTGCTGATTCCGGGTAAACCCTTCTGTTCGCGCCCGCTGCTCGAGTCGAGCGTACTCGAGGCGGCCACCCATCAACAACGAATCGTGCTCCTGGGTGAGCGGCGAATGGGAAAATCAAGCTTGGTGGAGCATACCCTGACCCGGCCGGATCGGGTCTTGGTGGCGGTTGATCTGCGAGGGCTCGACTCCGTTGCGGACTTCATCGACCGACTGCTGCTGCGGCTCTCGACGACGCTCGAAGAGCATCGGACGCTCATCAAGCACCTGCCGCAACCGCTGAAAGACTCGCTTGCCTTCATCAGCGAAGTGAATGTGAGCTTGCATGGACTTTTGTCGGTGAGCGCCAAGTCGAGGCCAAAAGCCTCTACCGTGATTCGGGCCATGGACGCCATTGAGCGGGCCAGTCGTTGGCGGCCGCTGGTGGTGTTCTTCGATGAGTTTCAAGAGATCGCCGAAAACCTTGACGAGCGTGAGTCGCGTCACTTGCTCGGGGTGCTGCGTGCGGAGATTCAACGTCACACGCAGGTGGCCTATCTCTTCGCTGGGAGTGCCCGGGGCTCGATGCTCGAACTATTTACCGCGGAGGGCAGTCACTTTTACCAATCCGCGGCGATTCTCGATGTGGGGCCGATCCCGCAACCGGACATGGCGAAATTCTTGAAGGAGCAATTCGCGCGCGGCCAACGCCAACTGTCCGCGGACACCCTGCAGGCAATCTTTGCTTTAGCCGGTGACTCGCCGAACGACCAGCAACAGCTCGCGTATCATCTGTGGACGCAATCGACGCCGGGACGCTTGGGGCAAGAGGAACTCAAACGGGCATTTTCGGCACTCCTTGCGGAAGTCAGCCGGCGCGGTGAACTGATCCTTGAATCGGCGACTCCCGCACAGCGGCGCGTGCTCTTTGCGACCGCCATCCGGGAAGACGAAGAAACCTCCACCGATTCCTTCATTCGCTTCGCGGGCTTCAAGAACAGCAGCTCGGTGGGCGCGGCATTGCGTCCCTTTTTGAAAGGCAACAATGCAATTTTGGAAAAGCGCGGCAGTCGCGTGCGGTATCGCGAGCGTTTCATGCGATTGTGGGTATTATTGCAGGTGGTCAATATCCCCAGCTTGTTTCCGGCCGCCCGCCCGTTCATCGCCGGCAGCGAGCAGGGCCTGCTGCTACCGTATCTGTCGAACGCCTGAGGGTGCCGAAATTCTGCGTGCCCCTAAATAGCGGCGGCTCAACGCGCGACCGATAGTCTACAAATCCCGACCGGTTTTCTCCTTGACCGTGACGGGGACACCCTACATTGTTGCAGCGCAAGCGGGCTTAGCGACGTTGCTCAAATCCGTCAATCGCCACACCCTAATGAGGCGCTTCAATTTATGCGCAGAAGGATTCGGCGTGCCGCTTATATAGTCGCGCTTGCAACAATGCCGACCTGTCTCTATGCGCAGGCGCCGCCGCCGAGTACCTCCCCACCAAGCGGCCCGCCGTCCCAGATCCCACCAGTGCAAACGCCGGCCGATCTGCCGGCGACGGTCGCCGGATCTTCCGAGGAGATCCCGGATATCACCGTGAGCAGCTCGCGCGTGCCGGCAGTCCCGGCGGCGCTCGATCGCATCGAAGTGTACGACGACGCATTCATCGAGCGCTCGGACGTCTTCACCGCCGATGCGCTGCTGCACAAGCTGCCACCGAGCCTGCCCGGCACGGGCCAAACCGTGCTCATCGACGGACATAAGAGCACGATGGACCCCGCCACCATCCCTGCGGAAATGATCGACCGCGTCGAGGTGAATGAGGATGGCACCATGCCGGACGGTGAGCACGTCGCGGGCAACGTCGTCAACATCATTCTCAAGAAGAACTATTCCGGTGCGAATCTGAACGTGCGCGACAGCTATCCCACGGCCGGTGGCGGCAGCAGTCTGGAATTGGTGTTCAATGCCGCATCGCTCGAGAATGGCCTCGGCTCGTCGATCACCGTCTCGCATCGCGCGACCGACGGTCTTACCGGCGCCGAGCGTGCTTTTTCCAGCGATCAGGATCACACGACAGAGGGCGGCCGCGACTTCGAGCAGCCTTGGGGATATCCCGCCGTCGTGCAGGCGGAATCCGGGAATTTGAACGGCGTGGTCGCCACCAACGGCGAGCCGGTGGCAACCGCCTTGGTGCCCGCAATCGTTTCACCCAACGGCTCGCTGACCGCCAGCGATTTCATCCCTGGACCCGCGGGCGTCACCGATGCGACTGGGCTGCGGCACTTCAATACGGCCGCCGATTTGTATTTGCAGACGCCGTCGGTGACCGACGGGCTGAATCTGTCGTTCTCGCATGCGCTCGGCGACTCCGTGCGCTTGGAGACCCGATACGGTATTTCGCACTCCGACAGCCAAAATCTGATGCCTCCGCCGGTCACGCCGGTATCCAGCGCGTCGCTGGTTCCAGCGGCCTACAATCCCTTCGGGCAACCCGTCGAGGTGGGAATGGTGAACTTAGGGTTCGGCGCGATTCGGCAATCCGGATCGGCGACCACGCAGAACGCTGAATTTTCGCTGAGCAACCTGGCAACGACTCGCTGGGAGTGGAACGCGCGCGTAACGCTCGGACACAGCGCATCTGACCAACAAAACCCACAGCTCGATCCCACGCTTTTTGCGGCCGCGCTCGCGTCGCCAGTCGCCGCGCTACGCTTCGATCCATTCACCTCCGACGCCCCAGGCACTCACAATGCCAGCCTGTATCCCGCACTGACCGACATGGACGAGAGCCACGCCACCACGCAGCAGCTAGGCGTTGCGGTCGAGACCCATGGCAAACTCGGTGAACTGTGGGCCGGCCCGGTCCGATTGGCGCTGGCAACCGAATACGCCATCAATGAAAATGCCCAAGACTCCACCGGCGCCAATGTCGCCGGCAGTAATCTGCGCTCCGATGCCGCGCACGCGAGCGGCAATATCGATTGGCCGCTGTTCAGCCTGCACAAGGCCAATTCTCCGGCGACCCTGGTCCTACACGGCGATGTCACGCAGGTGACGCAGCATTCGGAGTCGACCCTGGCGGCTGAGCCGCCTGTGACTCCGGTGGTTGCCTCCAGCATGAACAGCACGCTGCGCATCCCTTGGGTGACACCCACCTCGAGTCACCCCGGCCTGTACCGCTTGGAAACAGACGTGAGCGTGGGCCGGGCGGCGAGCACCACAAGCGCCCCCGCGAGCACCCAGGATGAGGTGTTGCTGTGGATGCCGATCAAGTCCGTCACTCTGCGGGTGAGCGACGCCACTCAACAGATTGCGCCGCCCACGACCGTTGCGCCACTTAGCATTAGCTACGATCAAACCCTGGTCGATCCGCTGCGCAATATCCCCATCGCCACCGGCGTCGAAGTGGTGAGCGGTGCGCCCGCGGGTTTGCTGGCATCGCTGAATCACGAGCGGAATATTTCGCTGGACCTTACGCCGGCAACGGCGCAGGGCCTACGCGCCGGTTTGCATTACACCGAGCAGGAGCTGCGCGGTCCCATCAGAAACTTGAGCGCCCAGGATGTCATCGATAACGAAGCCGTGCTGCCCGGCGATGTGACGCGAGCGCCCCCTAGTGCCGAGGACCTCGCCATCGGCCAACCCGGTCCCATCACCATCGTGAATGTGACTCCGTTCAACGGAGGCGCCGTGCACACGCGTGCGCTCGACTATGTGGTGCACTATGTCGCCACCACTGCGCCGTTCAACACGTTGGCCGTCGATGCACGCGCGCGGCACCTGCTCGAGTCCGACAATGAACTGCTGCCCGGTGTTCCTATCGTCAGCAGCAGCGACCAGAATTCCCCGCCGGACTGGACGTATGCCGGAGAGATCAACTGGAAGCACGGCACCTGGAACTTCGACACGGAGTACTCACGCACCGGGAGCGGACATTACGGGCTGCTGCCGTACGCCGCCTATGCCAGCGTGAATATGCGCGTCAGCTATCGATTCGCGCCGTTGGGGAAAGGGTGGGCTAAAGGACCGCAAATCGGCCTCGGCATCGCGAATGTATTCGATGCCGATCCGCCGTACGTGGACACGCTGACCGGCTTTCGCGGCGGCTCGCCACTCGGGCGCACCGCGGAGCTCACGCTGCGGGTGCCACTGTCCTGATGACGACCGCGGCGGGGATAGGGTTCGCAATAAGTAAACCCTTGCTGCACGCCTCCATTTCTGGGGTGGGTATTCTCCCGAACGTACTAATCCTGTGCGCCATCCAAGGGAGTACGCTATAAGGAGAGGTCAGTAAACGGCACCGATGGCACAGCTCTCAGACGTCGACTTGCAAGCGCCGGACGCAAAACCCCAAACCGAATTGGACGACGGTGCTGGATTTGAAGGGTTTCTGCGCGAGCAACGAACCGCGCTGGTCAAGTTCTTGGCCCGTCGCACATCCTCGCAGGAAGACGCAGAGGACGCCGCCCAGGAAAGCCTGACGAAATTGCTGCGTTATAGGGCCGCGCAGCCCGCGGTGTGGAGGCCCCTGCTATACCGCATCGCACGCAATGTGGCCGTCGATCTGACCCGTTCTGCGCGCACTCGACCCGACACCCAGCACGGGGGCGGCGGCGGCGCATTGGACGATCTAGCATCCAACGAACCTACTCCCGACCAGTGCGTGGAGCAGCAACAACGGCTGGATCTACTGCGCGAGGCGATCTTGACCCTGCCGCCGCGCTGCCGCGAGGTGTATTTGCTCAATCGCATGCAGGGCATGAGCTTTGTGCAGATTGCGCGACACCTCGGCATCTCCACCCAGGCGGTGGAAAAACATGTCGCCAAGGCGCTACTCGAGCTGCGGAGTAGGGTGGGTAAACACGTTGCCGGACCGTTATAGCAGTATGAGCGGAAATCCGTCATTGGGCCGTTCCGAAGGCGACATGGGCGCCGAGCACTGGTTTGCCAGGTTGCGCGCGCCGGATTGCACACCGGCTGACAGGTCCGCGTTCGAGCAGTGGAAGACGGATCCGGCGCACGCGGCGGACTACCAGGACGTCGAGCGGCTGTACGAACAATCCCTCACACTGCAAAACGATCCCTTGGTCGCTGCGGCGACGCGCGACGCGCTGCGCGGGCGTGCCACCAAGCCCTCGATGCGCTGGATAGGGCGCCTAGTCATGCCGGCTGTCGGGCTGCTCGCCATCGTCGCAATAGCCGCACTCATTCGCCCGATGTTGCTCACCCCCAGAATCGCCGAAGCGCATTACTCCACGCGTGTCGGCGAGCGGCTATCCATCGTGCTGGCCGATGGCTCGACTGTGCTGCTCGACACGGCCTCGTCGGTGGCCGCCCACGTCGGCGCCGGCGAGCGATCGGTGCGCTTGCTCGCCGGCCAAGCGCAATTTCAGGTCATCCACAATGACAAGATCCCGTTCACGGTCAATGTGGGTAACGGCACAGTTCGAGATATCGGCACGCAATTTTCGGTACGTACGGAGGATGCTCGCGTTACCGTGACGGTCAGCGAAGGGTCGGTGTCGGTGAGCGATTCAGGTCCTGGCGCCGGGCGGCAACGCTCCGATCAATTGCAGCCCGGAGAGCAATTGATATTTAGCGAGACCGGAGCTCTTTGGGAGAAGCATAAGGTCGATGTCAAGCTGGCGAGCGGCTGGATCACCGGCGATCTCGCCTTCGCGGATGAATCGTTGGGCGCCGTGGTGCACGAGATGAACCGCTACACTGCGGCACAGATACGGGTGGGCGATCCGCGACTCGATGAATTGCACGTCAGCGGCGTATTTCATGCCGGCGATCAACAATCCTTTCTTCTGGCGCTGCAGAAGGGGTGGTCGGTACGCTGGGAGCAGGATTCATCGGGCCGCCTCACTCTCTTTCCCCAATAGCCGACGCGCCCGGGCGCGTAATTTTTCGCGCTCGGGTTGGGTGAACGGAAACGCTCACCGTTTTTATGGGTTAGCAACACTCCGGTCCTTACGATCAGGTCGCTCCGGAGTCGTCGACTAAACCATAAGATATCGGGGGTGAGCATGGGGCAAACGTACCTTGCGAGGGTCTTCGCGACGCTGTTGAGCGTTGTGGCGCTGATGGCGTCGGGCGCTCAGGCACAGAGCGCGCTTCAATCCTACGACATTCCCGCCGGGGATTTAGGCCCGACTATCACGGCATTCGCGACCCAGAGTCATTTGCAGATCAGTTTTCCGCCCAAGCTGGTCAAGAACAAGAAGAGTCACGACGTTTCCGGCAGTTACACGCCAGCGCAGGCACTCAAGGAATTACTGTCTGGAAGCAGCCTTGAAGCGGTGGAGGTCAATCCATCGACTTTCGTGTTGAAGGCGGCTGCGCCCGCCGCCAAAGTGTCACCGGCGGGAGCCGCCGTCGCAGATACCGAGGGTCCGGTGAGCGCGGACGTGTCGGTTCAGAGTCAGCGCCCGGTACAAAAATGGGATCCGGTGGCCAATGTCGATCTGCCGAGAACGATCGACGATGTTCAGCCCTACTACATTTTCGATAGCCAAACGATTGAGCAATCCGGCGCCGTGAATCTCGAAGATTTCCTGAAGCAGCGGCTGACGATGAATGCTCAGAGCTCTACCAATTCTCAAAACATCTCAACCGGGGGTCCGCTCGATACACGAAGCGCGATTAATCTGCGCGGCCTCGGCGCGGATCACACCTTGATTCTGGTGGACGGCCGGCGAATGCCGGGGGTGTCCCTCCAGGGCGACGGAGCAAATACTCAACCCGATATCAACGGCATACCGCTCGCGGCGATCGATCGCATTGAGGTGCTGCCCTCCAGCGCCAGCGGGATTTATGGCGGCAATGCCGTGGGTGGAGTGATTAATATCATCCTTAAGAAAAACTATAAGGGTGGTGATTTCAGCGTCAACTATGGCAAGCCGGAGAGTAGCACTTCATCGAGCCGGTCGATCGACGGAAACTACGGGTTCTCACTGGAGGGTGGCAAAACCCATGTCATGTTAGCCGCGGACTATTCGGATGAAAGCCCGATGACGACGCGTGACCGAGAGGGGTTGATCGAACGTGGCCTTTCCGCTTACATCAGCAAGTGCCCGGACGGGAGTTGCTTGCCAGGCGTCAGTTCGGGAGTAGCTTTTCCCGGCGGAAGCGATGTAAATATCGTTGGCGGTAACTACATAACAGGGCCGGAAAATCTGGTCTTGGCAAATGGAACGGTATTGCCATTCAGCGTTGCCCATATTACCCCGGGGTGCATTGCCACAAAGTCTCTGATCTCCTGTTTACAACCCGGGCAGGATTTCACTCTTGCTCCGGGGGCGGGCCCCTATGGGTTAGATCAGCAGCTGGGTGCGTTCTCTCACGTATTCTCAGTCTCGGGGGACGTCAGCCGGGAGATGCTGCCTTGGCTTACGGCCTTCGCTGCAGTCCGCATGAGCGAAGATATCTCCGAGTCTAATCACCTTGGGATAGGGCAGCAGGGCTTCCCATGGGGGCCAAACCCGTATTTCCAGGTTACGAATCCCGCTTCATACGTAGACGTGTCATTTCCCTCCGAGCTTATGCCCACATCCCAGGATAGGAGCGATTCGTCGACCCGAACGGCTACTTTTGGATTGCAAGGGAACCTGCCGCACAATTGGAACGTTGAAGCGGACTACACGTGGTCAAAAAATGTCTACGATGCGCGGTACGATACTCAAGACAGTTTCAAACCGACTATCGACTGGGGCGTTGGGCCTTCGAACAGCATCAATTTTGCCGCCAGTTCGACACCGGGTTTCCCTTTGCTTCCTCCTCCGCCGGGTGCGACTTCAAGCTGGCTTGACCCGGTTTTCAGTAACAATTCAGCGACGGTGAACGATCTGGCTTTGCGCGGTACCGGCCCGGTAGGGCATCTACCGTGGGGCGATCCGACCCTGGCCTTCGGTTTGGATGTGGAACGAGACGCGATTCCTGAGGCCATTTTCTTTCAGAACCCAACCACAGCGACAGCCGCCGAGGTGCAGGCGTATTTTGACGAAGAAGGTTGTCCGGCATGCTACAGCCCTAACGCACTTACGGCGCGAAATCCAACTATTTATTTTCCGCAGACTCAAACGGCGGCCTCGCTCTATGCCGAGGCCAACATACCGCTGATCACCGAACGTAATGCCATTCCCGCCGTGCAAGCCCTAGCGCTGCAGCTCACAGATCGTGTGGAGCATTACACGGTGTTTACCGGAACAAGCTCCGAATTCATCAATGAAGACGGGGCACAGCCTGTCATCAGTTATAGCCCAACACCAGCGAATGCCAGCGGCGGATGCTGCAACAACCTCGGTGGTACGCCCACGCGCACCGAAACGAGTTACCGAAGTAATAACAAAACTCTGGGTCTAAAGTGGAATCCGGTCAAGGATGTCATGATCCGAGGATCGGTGGCGACCGCGTTCTTACCGCCAACCTACGGACAATTGCTGCCGAGCACCCAGGTCTGCGTGGGTTGCGCCTACATACCCACCGGTGGTTATTTCGTGAATAGCCTTGTCGGCGGCAATCCGAATCTACAGCCGCAGACTTCTCGCAGCATCGATGCCGGGGTGATTTACGAGCCCAGAGACGGCGTGCTCCGTGGACTCCGAATCGACCTGGAGTACTACAACATCCGGCAATTCAACGCGATCGTAGCTCCGGCCATTACGGACATTCTAGGAAACCCAGGCCTTGCGAGCCGCGTGACACGCAATGCACAGGGCCTTATTACCCAAGTTAATTTGTCGTACCTTAACGCCCCGGAATTGAAAACCGAGGGAAATGACCTCTCAATCAGTTACCACGCGCCCATTCGGGCAGGCGTACTCGATGTGCGTGTGGCGGGAACGATAATCAAAGACGAAGATCGGCAGCTATGCATTACTTGCCAGCTTCTCGACTATGCCGGGTGGTACGGCGAGGACAAGTACAAAGCCAATGGCTCCGTGCAGTACAGCTGGCACGGCTGGAGGGTCGGCTGGACGACGACGTGGTACGGAAGGACTGGCGTTGAGGGCGCGCCAGGAGATCCCAATGGCACCAATATCGGTCCAGGAACTCTCACATATTATCAGGGCAGCTACTACTACCCTGCCCAAAGTTATTCGGACCTGCTGATCGGCTATGCATGGGATAGCCACGCCGGTGCGTTGCTCTCGAACACGAAGGCGCAGTTGGTGGTGAACAATGTATTGAATCAAGTGCCGCCGCTGGATGTGACGAACGCGCCATTTTTCTACAGTACTCTCGGGGATATTCGGCTAAGAACGTTTCAAGTGTTGTTCAAGAAGAGCTTCTAATAGCCTATGTGATCGTGACGCTACAACACTATGAGAAAACCAATTCTCTTGGAAGAGAATGGATCAAAGCCGAAGGACCTCGTGAAATATTTTTTCCTGTTAATGATGATATGGCTACAGATACGCCTAGCGACGGCGAAGCCGCCGCTGGACCTGGCGGCGTATGAAGAATGGCCGCATATGTCAGACGAGCACATAAGCCCGGATGGGAAATATGTCGGATATTCCGTGGGCCCAGAGGGTAAGCCGGGAATTTTGTTCCTGAAGGCAATTGCCGGGAAATGGCACAGAGAAATCACTCCTTTCGGCGACTGTTTTGATTGCCTGACGTTTACGGAAGACGCCCGCCGTGCCGTGACGATAGATCACGATACCCATCGCCTAGAGATTATGGAATTGGGGAGTGATCGGAGTCAGCTCGTCGAGGGCGTTGATAGTTATCAGCTGCGCGCTAAGGGTTCCCGCCAATGGCTGGTCTATCGACATTCGACCGCCGGGAGCGCAGGTTCCACGCTGGTGGTGCGGGATTTGCAGACGAGATCGGAGCGCTCTTATTCCGGAGTGACCGGATATGATCAATTCGGCAGGGACGATGAGGAATTGGTTTTATCCAGGCGTCAGGGGGCACAAACCGCTGAAACCCAACTTTATTGGGTGACTCTGACGAGTGGTGTGGAGAGGCTGATCTGGGAGGGCGATCAGCAACCTGAGTCGCTGCGCGTCAGCCGTGCCTCAGAGGCGCTGGCATTCAAGACCTTTCGCGTCGAGGGTGAGGAGCGGCAAGTGACCCTGTGGGTCTACACCAAGGGAGATCAGCGGGCCGAACCTCTGAAGGACACCACGAGATGGTCGCCGCCGGAGCCTGCGTTCGGCTTTGCTTCGGACGGCACGATGAAATTCAGCGCCAGTGGCAAGCGGCTCTACATCATGCTGCATCCCGAGCAGCATAAGCGCAAGCTACCTGCAGATCATGCCGCCGCTCTACTCGACGTATGGACTTACAAAGATCAGGAACCGAGATGGGGTGTTGGGGACGATCATGTGAGGCATGAGAGTTTTAACGATAGGAATCCAGATGCGTTAGCGGCTGTCGATCTTTCTAAACGAACGGTTACGCGCATTCAAGAGGAAGCAGATGATGACAGGGTAGTGTTGAGCCGGGAGGGAGACGGCGAGCATGCCTTAATTGCATCTCCTCGACGAAGCTGGGCGGAATTGAAGTTATTGCACCGCTTGCCTGATCCTACCCTGTACCTGGTCAATATCGCTAACGGCACTCGCAAGCCGATCGCCTCTGGAAATTTCGACCATCTAATGTTTTCCCCGACCGGACGCTATGCCGTGTGGTATGACGAGAGGCAGGATGCCTACTTCTCTTACGACACTCAGTCAGGGAAGACGGTGAATATGACTCGGGGAGATCGACCATCGGACTCTCCTTGGATGGATGAAATAGACGGTTCCGCCCTTCCGAGTGCATTGGCTTCCTCTTACCGGTGGAGATTGTGCGATCCGCTGCTGTGGATCCAAGGCGATCAGGGTTTGATTGTGTCTAACAAGTCGGACTTTTGGAAGTTGGATCCGCGTGGAAAGCGACCGGCCGTCGATCTGACGCCGGGATATTGGCAATCCCATCATCGGGTGATGACTTATGTTCCAGCGGACAAGTCGGAATTGTTCCGTCCGAGGGATTATGACTCACTGCCGAACGTGGCCGGCATTTCGTCCATACTGATCAGCGTATTCGACGATATCAGCAAGAAGAACGGGTTTATGCGGATGTCCCTGAAAGAACCGGGCGATCCGCAGGTACTGAGTCTGGACGACGTGGCGGTGAGTGCGCGTGCAACAGGGGATTCCTTCGGCATGCCGATTCTCAACGCGAGCCATGCGGGTGCTTACTTGGTAAAGCGGATGAGCGCCACCGAATATCCCAATCTCTACGTGACACGGGATTTTCGATCGTATCAGAGGCTGACCGATCTTCATCCCCAAGAGAGCTACAACTGGTATACGAGCGAATTGGTTCACTGGACGACCTTTGATGGGCGTCCCGGGGAGGGGATACTGTACAAACCGGAGGACTTCGACCCCGGCCGCAAGTATCCCGTGCTCGTGCACTACTACGAGCAATTATCTGAGAATCTAAATTGGTATGTGATGCCCTCGCTCGACAGACAAGATTCGGGGGGGGATGGCCCTGAGTCGTTGCGCATTCCCTGGTACGTGAGTCGCGGCTACTTGGTCTTTGAGCCTGATGTCCACTATACGGAGGGGAAGGTCGGCGACAGCATTTACAACTACATCGTGTCTGGAGCGCAGTGGCTGACTCAACAGCCGTGGGTGGATGCCGCACGGCTGGGAGCCGAGGGACACAGTTTCGGAGGATTTGAAACCTATGTGGTGCTTTCCCGAAGCAACCTGTTTGCGGCAGCGATATCGGCTGCGGGGATCTCAGATACGATTTCTTATCATTTATTGGACATGAGTGTTCCCGGTGGCGGCCTGGCGTTCGCAGAGATAGGGCAGCTGCGGATGGGAGCGCCTCCGTGGCAACGGCTCCATGATTATATGAGTAGTTCTGCCGTGCTCAATGCCAATCGCATGACGACTCCATTGTTGATTCTGGCCAATCCAAACGACTTGGCAGTTCCCTGGTCGCAAGGAGCGGAGATGTTCACCGCACTATGGCGCCAAAACAAAAAAGCCTGGATGTTGTCGTACGAGGGTGAACGTCATGGCGTGGGAGGCGATAACCAAAAAGATTTGCTCGTCCGTATGACCCAGTTCTTCGATCATTATCTGAAGGGTGCGCCTCCACCGAATTGGATGACGGAGGGAATTCCCACGAGACTGAAAGGCATCGAAACGGGTTTGGAGCTGGACACGAGTGGGGCGGTGCCGTAGATATCGAGCTGACCATGACCGGATAGCGTCGCTGCAAAACCTCGCCCTTCGATTTCCAAAAAAGTTTTGACCGGTTCTCCTGTCGCCGCAAGGCGACCTATCATTGAGGAGGATGACTAAAGATGAATGAGATTAATGCACCTAAAAGGCGCCGGCACTGGATACCTATCGTTGTGATGTCAGGCGCGTTTTATTTTTCAACCGCCGCAAGTGCCTTAGCGCAAACAGCGGACTTCTCTGGCGCGTGGGCACTCAAGGAGCGCACCAGTTTGTCGGGACAGGACTTTGTCAATGGCGTGCCAAAAAACATAGTGGTTACGGAAAGAGCCGATGCCATTGTTATAGAGAGAGTGTTGATCACGGGGTCAGATGGGAGCGAGAACCAGTTTGCGGAAACGCTGGCATTTAGTGGCAAGATATTTGAACGAGTGACATTCGGGAAAAGACAGGCGCGCGCCGCGATCAAACGATTGGAGGACCCTCGGTCTCTTGCGGAGATAATCGAATATAGCCTTCCGGATAATTATCAGGACCACGAATTCACAGGGACGGAAACCTGGCAATTGTCCAAGGACAATAAGACTTTAACGGTCGTTGTAAGTAATAAGTACGAGAAAGAACCGGGCAAGAACTGGTCGATGAGAGGAGTGTACGAGAGAGTTGTGAAGCCAGAGGCGAGCGCCGGAAAGGGTGTTCAGTAAAGAACTTGACTGAGCGCAGATCCCGGGAAGCTTGAGTCCCGTCTTGCGGGTGCCTGCGCCAACTGGTGCGGCCCTTAGAAATCGCCCTGATCTCTACAAAACCTGACGGGCTTTCACATTGACCTCTGGCGCTCAGCATCGAAACTGGAAAATGCTCAAGTCCTGAAGAGATGCTCACTCAATGAACAAGACTTTTCTTGTGGCGCTGCTGTTGGCTGGGTTCGACGGTTGGCGGCCGACGAGTGGAAAATGAGCCGGTGGGCATTCAGAGCTGCTGGGTGGCGCGGGTGAGTCCGACGAATACGCTCCCCGAGTACCCGCGCCCGCAAATGGTTCGCAGTGGGTGGACGAACCTCAATGGCCTGTGGCAATACGCGATCACGGTGAAGGATGCGGCGGCGCCGATTAAGTGCGATGGCCTGATCCTGGTGCCGTATCCGCTGGAGTCGGGGCTCTCGGGAGTGCAGATGATGCTGCAGCCGGATCAACTCCTCTGGTGCCGGCGCACGATCATGCCCGACGCCCACGGTTGAGTCGGAAATCCGGACAAAGCGCTCACGTGAGGGCAGCGCTGATTGCGGATCCGTGAATCTGCACTATGCTATGCCCCCATGGATGATCCCGCTCGCTACCGGTGGATCGCCACGCACATCCTCTGCCATGAGTCGGAGCTGCGCGGTTGGTTGCGTCGCCGCATGCATGTGTTGGTCGACAGCGATGTGGATGATCTGGTGCAGGAGGCCTTCGCGCGCATTTGGAAGGCGGATTTCTCGACCATCCACAATGGGCGGGCCTACTTTTATGCCACGGTGCGGCACCTTTTGGCCGAATATGCGCGGCGCAGCCGCATTGTGCCGATTGAGCTATTGGGGGAATTGGACTCGCTAAACCTCATCAGTGATGAGCCCAGTGTCGAACGGCGCGTGGGCGCACGGCAGGAACTGGACCAGCTGCGCCTCATTGTGGAGGCGCTTCCTGGGCAGTGTCGCCTTGTATTCGAACTGCGCAAGTTCGAGGGGCTGGCGCACAAGGAGATTGCGCGGCGCATGGGCATCAGTGAGAAGACCGTGGGAAATCATTTGACCCGGGCACTCGCTCAAATAAGTGAGGCATTGGCTCGCGGTACGACAGAGGCACCGCACTCAGCGGCACCAGTGAAGCAATTGGATGACACGGACCATGGAACGGATTAGCGAACTGGCCGCCCATTGGGTGGTGCGCGAGGACGCCGGGCCTCTGAATACGGAAGATTCTTCGGCGTTGGCGGCATGGCTGGATGCGGATCCGAGGCATCGCGGCGCGTACATACGCGCGCGCGCGCAGTGGAGCAACCTGGATCGTCTGGCCGCGGTGCATGGTCCGGCGAGACCGGTCGTCGAGACGGCCGTGCCGGTACCGACCGTTTCTCGCCGCCAGCTGCTGGCGGCCAGTGTCGCGACCTTGACGGTGTTGGGGAGTGGGGCTTGGTGGTGGCGTTTGCGTGAGGGGACCACGCACTACATCAGCGGCATCGGCGAGATCCGGCGCATCGCGCTGGAAGATGGGTCGACGATCGTGCTCAACACCACTTCGGAAGTGACTGTGCGCTGGGAGAAGGCTCAGCGCAACCTGCGGCTGGTATCAGGAGAGGCGCTGTTTGAAGTGGCGCACGACACATCGCGACCGTTCGTCGTGTACGTCAATGCGTGTGCGGTTCGTGCCGTGGGAACGGCCTTCGCGGTGCGACGGGAGACCGATCAGGTCGACGTCACGGTGACCGAGGGGGTGGTGGAACTCGCCAGTAACACCCCGGCATCGAGTGATGCGTCACCCTTTGGCGAGCAGTCGGGCATGCAACGCGTGGTGGCGAACCAGCGCGTCAGCATCAAGGACGGGCACGCGCTGGGTCCGCGGGCGGTGACTGCCGCCGAAGCGGAGCGGCATCTCGCCTGGCTCGAGGGGATGGTCGCCTTTGATGGGGAATCCTTGCAAACGGCGGTCGCCGAGATCAATCGGCACAACCGCCGGCAGATCGTAGTCGAGGATGCGGCATTGGCGGGCAAGCCCATCGTCGGCTCCTTCCGGGCGAACGATCTGGATGCGTTTTCAGCGGCTGCCGCCGCTGTGTTGAAGGCCCGAGTCATACGCGATGGAGATGTCATTCATCTGGTCCCGGCGGCGACTACGACTCCGCGTTGAACCTCCATTAGGGGGAAATTCCCCCTCGTTCATCTCACCTCAAGCGACGTCACTCCAATCGTGGAGTCGGCGTCGAACAAAGGCGGCAATCAAGCGCCTCAAACGGTGGGATAATGATGAATCGCTGCTCACGCACTTGTAGTCTCATGGTCGCATTGATATTCGCCACGGTGTTAGCGGCGAGTTCACCACTGCCGGCGGCTGCGCAGGAGGTCCACGCATTTCAGGTAGCGGCGCCGGACGCGGCGAGCGCCATTCGTGCCTTCGGGGCGCAATCCGGCTTGCAAATTCTTGCCTCCGGGGATGACTTGAGCGGCAAGAAACTTAATCCGGTGAACGGCGAGATTTCTACCGAGCAAGCGCTAGATGTGCTGCTGGCGGGCACGGGGTTCGATCATCGGTATGTGGGTGAGCATGCGGTGGCGTTGATCCTTGCGGACAATTCGGGCAGCTCGGCGGCTGCGGTTACCAAGGAACCGCCCGAAAAGCGGCATTTTCGTATCCCTAGCGGCAGTTTGGACGAGGCGTTGAAGGCGTTTAGCGCTCAGTCGGGCGTCGCGGTCGTGGCGGCGGCGGAAATTACTGCCGAGCAGAAGACAAAAGGGGCGCGCGGAACGATGACGGCGAGCGATGCGCTGCGACGCGTGCTCAAGGAGTCGGGTCTAAAGTTCGTGTGGAATGCGAATGGCAGCGTGACGATCCAGGCACGGCCCAAGATCGCGGCCGCGGATCTTGAGGGGCCGGTGAGTGCGGATGTGTCGGTGCAGAGTCAGCGAGACACTCAGGTCTACACGCCGGGGGGCAATGTCGATATTCCGCGCACCGTAGATGATGTGCAGCCGTACTACATCTTTGACAGCGAGACGATCACAAATTCCGGGGTCACCAGTGTTGAGGATTTTCTGCGGCAGCGCCTCTCGATGAACGCGGTCTACCAGTCCAATAGCCAAGTATACGGGTCGCCGCTGAATAATAATCCCGGGCAACCTGCCGGCGGTACCACCAGCAGCATCAATTTGCGTGGCCTCGGCGCAAATGAGACGTTGATCCTGGTCGATGGGCGTCGGATGGCCGGCGTAAGCATCAGCGGCGAGACCGGCCAGCCGGATGTCAACGGGATTCCGCTGGCGGCCATCGACCGGATCGAGGTGCTGCCCTCGAGTGCGAGTGGCATTTACGGCGGCAGCGCGCTCGGTGGCGTCGTGAATATCATCCTGAAGAAAGATTACACGGGCGGTGAGTTTCGCTACATGTTCGAGAACGTCATGCAGGGGAGTGCTCCGGCCTCTACGTTGGACGGCTCATACGGCGCGGCCCTCGAAGGCGGCGCCACGCACGTCATGTTGTCTTTGCACTATTCCACGGCGCAGCCGCTCCTCGTGCAGGACCGCAAGGATTTGGTCGAATCCGGCATCAATAACATTCTTGAGAACGATCCGGCAGCGATCCTGCAAGCGGGGTCCCCATTTCTCGGTGGCACGTTACCCAATATTTCCAACGGCATCAGCTTCGGTCCAAACGGTCCTTACGTTCCAAATCTGACTCTCGTAAATGGCACGGTGCTCCCATCGCCGATCACGACGCTGTGCCCAGGCATCTCGCCGTCGACGCCGACCGCGACTCTGGACGCGTGTCTCGCGAAGAATGCAGGTCATTACAGCCTCGGACTGTCGCCGGGTCTGGGTGAGTTCGGTTTGCAGCAGCCCATCGGCTACGTCCCCACGGTCAAATCGGCGTTGGCCACGATTCGACGGGAGTTCACCTCATCGATTGATGCGTTCGTGGAAGTAGCCGCCGAGGAGAACAGTGGTCGGTCTGCATACAATCCGATTGCGGATTACTCGTTGCCCGTGTACCCAGGCGTAGCGACCTATCCTGGCGTCCCCGCAAACCCGGCCAATCCATTTCAGAGCTTAGTGGAAGTGCACATTCCGTCCAACGTCTCGGCGCCGCTGCTCGGGGGGGGGGGGGGGAGCCACATCACGACGGGTGTGACCGCCAAGCTCGCGCACGATTGGAGCGGGGAACTGGACTATACGTGGTCAGAGAATCGTTTCAGCTCGTTTTCCTACCAGGCCAGTTACTTCGCTCTCGAGAATGACCCTTACGTACCAGCTCTTCCAGGTCCCTTAGGCGCTCTGTTGACTGGCGCGTTGAACCCCCTCGTTGACACCAGCCTCTACCCGATCGATGCCAGGCGGTACCTCGCCCCCGCATCGTACGCGAGCTCGTCCACGCTCAACGACGTGGCTTTGCGTCTGACCGGCCCATTGATTCACCTCCCGTGGGGCAGCCCGAGTCTGGCTCTCGCCCTTGAGCACCGGGAGGAGGGGTTTCCGACCAACACGCAAGCGCAGGCGCAACCTGCCCCTTTTCAGCCTTACGACACCTACACAACGTTTTTTGGACAGCATGAGTCCACCAACTCGGTGTATGCGGAATTCACGTTGCCACTCGTCACGCAGCAAAACGCGCTGCCGGGGGTCCGTGGACTTGAAGTCCAACTGGCCGACCGCGTGGAGCGCTACTCTGTTCTGACGGGCACGTCATTCGTAACTTCGACGCCTGGTCTAGCGCCATTTTTACCCTCTGCTGCTGCTCCTTTCTACGCACCGTCACTAGATGCCGCTGGCCTGATCCCCGTGCCGCGCGCAACGGCGAGCTACCAGAGCAACAACGGCACATTCGGCCTCAAGTATAGGCCCATCGACGATCTGACGATCCGGGCCTCGCATGCAACCGCGTTCCTGCCGCCGAACTATCAGCAGCTGCTACCGAATCCTGAAATCATTCCCGACGGCGATACGATTACCGACCCGAAGACCGGGCTCACATACCCGGTGAATATCACGTCGGGTGGTAATCCCAATTTGAAGCCGCAGCGCAGCAAGGACTGGGACGTGGGCCTGATCTACCAGCCGCAGCAGCCGGTGCTCAAAGGGCTGCGGGCGGATCTTGAGTATCACAAGATCACGCAGTTCGATGCGATAATAGACCCACAGTTCTTTGGCGATTTAATCCTGAATAATCCCTCGCTCGCGGGTCGGGTAACACGGAGTCCGACGACCGGACTCGTCACGCTCATCAACGAGAGCGCGATCAATGCCAATGAGTTTATCCACAGCGGCTGGGATGCGACGCTCGACTACCCGTGGCAAACAAGCATCGGCACGTTCAACGCGCATGCAGCGGTGACGTTGACTGAGCATAACACGCTCAACTTGGTGCCAGGTGGGTCGAGTCAGGAACAAGTAGGCGAGATTCTGGCACTTAAGACCGTTGCAAATGGCACACTGACGTGGGCGTACAAGCAGTGGAAGCTCGGGTGGACGACACGCTGGATCGATTCCTATCAATCAAATTTCGGCAGCAGTGGGCCTGAGCCGTCCGGTCCAAATTCGCTGCGAATACCTGCCCAAACCTACCACGATGCTGTGGCTACTTACGCATTCAACGCAAGACCGGGGAATCTGGCCTCAAATCTCACCCTGCAGTTAGGCATCAAGGACGTATTTAACTCGGTGCCGCCATTTGATCCTGAGTTTGCGCCGTTCTATCGGAGTCCGCTGGGCGACATCCAATTGCGACGGTATTGGCTCGCATTCCGCAAAGATTTTTGATGAAAATCATCGTCGGCATCGTTGCCGGCAGTTTGATGACGGGCACCGTTGTCGCGGACAAGCCCCCGATCGACGAGCACGCCTATCAAATCTGGCTGCACGCGCATACGGTAATTAGCAATGATGGCCGATTCGTGCATTCCCTAACAAATGGACCATATGGCAGTGATGAAGTAAAGCCGCAACAGATCATTCAATCGCTGGATGGCCAGTGGCAGCGATCCGTTGCGGCCGACGGCGCTGTCCGCCTTACAGCCGACAGCCGCTTTGCGGTAGTCAGTAGGCCGGATCGCTTGGAGATCATTGCGCTGGGAACGGATCGAACCGAGGAAATCCTTGGCGTTAAATCCTATGAATTGTCATACAACGGTGGTCATAGCTGGCTCGCCTACACCCTTTCGGGACAGGCTGGAATCCTGGTATTGCGCAACCTGGCGACGCGTGTGCAACGGAGCTTTGCCTCGGTGGCCAATTACTTTTTCAATGGAAGTGGGGATGTATTGGTTTATGAGGGAACAGCAACTTCCCCGACGGGGGAGCGTCGCTCGCTGCACTGGCTGGACTTGAATGGCCGTCGGGATGTGACTTTCTGGAGTGGCAAAGGGGCTGGTGGCTTTTTATTCGGTCCGACGGGCAGGCAATTGGCATTTCTGGGGGAAGCGCCAGATAACGCACCGCCGGAATCAGGGAAAAGCCAGGCTCTGTGGTATTACCGGCAAGGGAAAGGCCGTGCCGAACGCCTGGTGAATTCCCATACGCCTGGCATGGAGGCGAACGATGAGATCTCGTCTGGCAGCCTGCGTTTCAGCGGCGACGGAGCCTACGTGCTTTTTAATTTGGAACCACCACAGCAAAAAATGGCGGCTCCAGGCGCGGTCCAAGTCGATGTGTGGGGGTATAGGGATTTGCGTCTACCGAATTTCACTATTGTGCCGAGGGCAGGCGTAGCTGAGGGGACAGGCCCTCGTTCTCCGAGAGTCAGGGCGGTCGGCACGGATAGTCATGACAGAGTGGCCCAGATTGCCGCGGAGGGTGAATTCGTGGAAACACTTGGTGGCGACTGGGCCCTGGTTCAGTACAAGCCCGGTCGCGACAAGGAAGTGTACTGGAATCCCGCGCAGGCACCATTCGAATACCTGGTTTCGCTGCGGGACGGTTCGCGTAAGGATCTGAATGGGATATTCGATGTGCGCCGCCATAGTGCTGGAACTAATGTGTACTCGTTTCAGTTCTCTTTAGCGCCGAGCGGCAGATTCGTCGTCTATGCCGATGAAGCGCGCCGGGCCTACTTCAGCTACGAGATCGACACGGGCAAGGTGCATCAACTTAACCGGGCTGCGGAGATCAAGAGTCTTACTCTCAGAGAATATCCATTCCCGGACGAGTATTTTTCTGCGCAGATTGAAGGCTGGTTGGAAGATCGGCAGGCCATATTGGTTCGGGATGATCATGACCTTTGGATGCTTGACCTGACGGGCGCGAAGCCCGCGGTCAATTTTACTCAAGGATTTGGGGCCAAACACCACCTCGAGCTGAGGGTGCAGCCGCGGGTGCAGCCTCGCGATTCCATCAATCAGCGGATGCCGACACCTTCCGTCCTTCGGGGAGAATTGCTGTTGTTCGGGTTTGAAGAGGACGACAAATCCCAGGGATTTCTGCGTGTGCCGGCGCGCGGCGGCATGCCGCAGTGGTTGTCAAAGGGCCCTTTTGCTTATACCAATGATGTTTACTTTCCTCCAGATTTGATCCGAAGGGGCTCGGTTTGGATCGTCGAACGTCAGTCTGTTGAGGAAGAGCCGAATTACTTCTGGACCAAGGACTTCAAGGAGTTTCACCGGATCAGCGATGTACACTCGCAGAGGGATTACAGCTGGATGACGGGCGAACTGGTGCGCTGGACGACGTTCGATCAGCGCAGCGCCGCCGGAATTCTCTACAAGCCGGAGAACTTCGATCCGAAGAAAAAGTATCCGCTGGTGCTCTTTCTCTATGAGACGCTGTCGCAGAATCTCCACCGCTACCTCATGCCGGAGCACGACGGCGGCACATTGGGCATTCCGTGGCTGGTGAGTCATGGCTACCTGGTGTTTTGCCCAGACATCCATTACACCATCGGCTCTCCTGGGGAGAGCGCGTTAAACTATGTGGTTTCAGCGGCGGAGAATCTGGGCAGGAATGCGTGGGTAGACACGACGAAGATGGGAATTCAGGGCCACAGCTGGGGTGGCTTTGAAGTGGATTACATCGTCACTCACACGGGTTTGTTCGCGGCGGCCTATAGTGGGTCGGGGCTGACCGATTTAGTCACTGATTATGGAACGGACAAGGCTTACGATGTCGAACGCAGCCAGATTCGAATGGGGGCTACCTTATGGGATGCTCGGGAGCGTTATATTGAGAATTCTCCTATCTTCTATGCGGATAAGGTCTCCACGCCGCTGTTGATGATGCATAACAAGGCGGATGCGGCAGTCCCGTACACTGAAGGCATGGAGTTCTTCACGGCGCTCCGCCGGCTGCAAAAGAAGGTATGGATGCTCCAATATGATGGAGAACATCATTCTGTCATCAATAAAAAAGCCGCCGCCGACCTCGACATCCACATTGAGCAGTTCTTGGATCACTACCTGAAGGGCGCTCCGCCGCCGAAATGGATGACGCAGGGGATCCCCGCGCAGCGCAAAGGTATCGAGACTGGGCTCGAGCTTGATACGAGCGGCCGGATGCCCTGATCGCCTCGAATCACTTTGCCAAATCGATCCGCATCGTGACGCACACCCCGAAGGATGCGGGTGAGCTGCTCGGTACGCAGGCCGCGGCGGCGGATGTGGCACTGGGCCCGTACGCGGCGGAGCATGCGGTTCTGCATATTCTCTTGCACAGCGAAGATCGCGAGGCGGTGTATCCCTGGGCCATGACCTACAGCGAGGAGCACAAAAGCTGGATTCCTTTTGGCAAGTATTTTGCACCACCTCGCAGATCTCACGCCAGCGTTGGATTCTAGAGCAATAACGCTGCATTCAATGTGTTCTTGCATATCGATGACCCGAAGGTGCTCAAGTTCGCCATCCGTGTGCGCCCCATGACTGCCGACTGGATCAATCGTTACAGCGAGATCCGACCGCATGAGTCCCTCAGCGACGTCGCTCCACGACCGTACTTGATGGAAAAATGCAGATAACCCTTCACTCTCAAATGGTTGGGAAAACGAGGCGTTACACGATAACTTGCGAGTTAGCGGGACGGCGGCGACTCCCAGGCGGGGAGCCGCCGCAAGAACTACCTGGCGGGCCGATGCACTAGGGTGCGATGCCAACCCACACAGTACCGTCGCCGCTAGTTCCTCCCTGTGTCGTCGTCGCGAACACGCAAGGGTTGCAACTATTGTTCTGACCCCAAATAGGACTGTTTCGTGGACCCCCCGAGAGGCTGTACACTACGCTGAACGATCCCGCAGGTGTCAGGCTAAAAAAGGTACCGCCATTGGACGTACCGCCGGCCTGAGTAGTTCCAAAGAAGTAACCCAGCACGGACGAATAGATCATATTTCCCCACGGGCTCGATCCGTCAGCGGCGCCACCGACAAAATTGTGCACGGACGAAAAGGTGAATGTTCCACTCGCGCCCTCAACGAGTTTGTAAACGAGGCCACCGTCAGTAAACTGGTGAAGCGAGCTATAAGTCGCAGTGACGTCGATTCCGTTCCACGAGAGGGCCAATTTATAGACCGTGCCTCGGCTGTCCGTGCCGCCCTCATAGGTCACTCCATAGAGGTTGCCGTCCGACCCCGCTGTCAAGCTGCTGGGAGGTTGGATATTGCCGAAGGTCGTGAAATTGTAGATGTTAGTTATGCCCCACTGAGCGTTAGCGGTTTTCCCCTAATCGAGAATCAATGTGGCCGACGTGGCTTGCGCCCTGACACTGAAGGGCACGGTTACGGCTGGGTTGGCCTTAACACGCGGCGGCGAATTTGATCCCGCTGCAAGCTGACGAAGAGAACGCGGAAATTGCCATGACCGAATTCCTCATCGCCCTCGCGCTGGATGATCTCGAAGAAAATAGGACCGATCAGAGTCTGAGTGAAAATCTGCAGCAGAAATCGGTGTCGGGCCCGTGTAGCGGTCGACAAGATAGATGAGGCTGCCGCCGATGCCTTCAATGGCCGGAATGTTCAGTTCCATAGGGCCCACAGTGCCCTTGTTTGGGGTGACCCCGGCGGCTACGGGCCGCTGCAACGCCAGCGCGGCATCCTTGACACGAAAGGCCATGGCGCAGGTACTCGGTCCGTGTTCACGCGCGAACTCGCGCGCCGAACCGTAGGGTTCGGCATTGACGATGAAGTTGAGCCCACAAACTCAAACAAGTAGCCTAGTGCGGTCGTATCGAGCGCCGCGTACTCGACGAATTCGAAGCCGTCGGTGCCTATGGGGTTGGCCGTTGAGGGCAGCGTTGGCGGGTGGAGGGGGAGTCGGATGTGCCAACAGGGTGGTCATTGGGTGAGCAGTGGGCCTGGATGGCAAATGAGGAGGAGGCGCAGCTTAGGGGGTCGGCCGATCGTCCGTTCGAGTTCGCCGGCGCAATAGTGACTGCGGTTTCGAACATCTGCAGATCGATGTACGGCGAATTTGTGGTCGTGAGGCAAGTCGGGGGTGGATCGCGCGGGGTTGGCGGGAGATCTGGCTGTTTTGCCGACTGAAGATTAGCGGCCGTGAGGCGGACTCTACGGAATGGCAACCTCCACGTACCCGCCCGTTTCGATGACATTGCACCCATAAATGCCCGCAATAGGCTCCCTTACGTCCCGGCAGCGGCGATTGGCAATATATTTGGCAGGATCGTTCCGCCAGCGGCCCTTCGTCCGTTATAACGGAGTCATGGCCGATTCCCCGTACCGTGTGGTGCATTCAACGGTTTTTCCGGCAGGCGAGGCCGCGCCTCCGGAAGCGCGCCAACCGACTGAACACAGTCGCGATGCCGGCCACGCGACGCGCATAGACACACTGTTTCGCGAGCACAATGACGCCTTGCTGCGATTTCTGTCTGCGCGTTTGGGCTCCCATCAGGATGCCCAAGAGGTGGCACAAGAAGCCTACGTCCGGCTGCTCAGGCTTGATCGACCCGGCGCCGTCAGTTTCCTGAAGGCACTCTTATATAAGACTGCATCGAACCTGGCCATTGATCGGCTCCGGCACCGTCATCTGGTCATGCGTTACGAGAGCGCCGCGGCCAATCCGGAGGATCTCTTCGAGTCCTCGGCCGACGCGACCTCCGCCGCCCTGGACGATGTTCGTGTCATTGCTAGTGCGCTGGACGAATTGCCGGCGCATTGCCGCAGCGCCTTTCTGATGTCGCGCGTGGAGGCGCTGGATTCATTGGAGATTGCGCAGCGGCTGGGAGTGACCGATCGAGCGGTGCGCAAGTACATCGCCCGGGCGCTTGTGTTCCTACAGCTTCGGTTGCAACAGGCCCATACCCCGCAAAGCCGAGATTCCTCCGGACGGACCCAGGAGAACCGCCGTGACTGACCTCAATGACACCCCAGCGCCGTCGGAGGAAGAGGTATTGGATGTCGCCGCCGACTGGCTGGTGCGTCTCAATGACTCGACCGCGAGCGCCGCCGATTTCGAAGAGTGGCACCGCTGGCAGAGCGCCGACCCGCAGCACGCGCAAGCTTGTCGCGAACTGGAATCGACCTGGCAACTGGCATTTCATGCCGCGGTCTCACACCCCTCCCAGGCCGCGCTGGCGCGAGATCGCTATCGCGTCGACGAACCCATCCAGTCATGGGTGGGTCGACGTCGGCGCGCGCATCGCCGACAGCTTATGGTCTCCACTGCCGCCGTAGTTCTCTTGGCGCTGGGTGTGGGGACTTGGTGGTCTCGCCAGCCCGTGGTCATCCAAACAATGACCGCGGAGCAACGTATCGAAAGGCTCCCGGATGGCTCGCGCCTTACCGTGGGCCCGCGCAGCCGCGTCTCCTACCGCTTCACCGGCGCGATCCGCGGATTGACGCTGAGCGACGGCGAAGTGTTCTTCGAAGTGAAGAAAGACCACGATCGACCCTTCGTCGTCGATACCGAACGTGGGCGCATCGTAGCCGTGGGCACGGCATTCTCCGTGGATACCATGCCCGATCGACTCAACGTGACGGTCACGGAAGGAACCGTGCGAATTGAGGCTGGGGCCCAAGCGACCGCACCCGGTGGCGCGGTACCCGCGGCCCTGTTTGTCACGGCGGGGCAGCGATATGTGTCCACCGCTGAGGGGGCACGCATTAGCACACTACCCGCGTCGAGCTCTCACTCATCTTGGCGCGACGGCCGGCTTGCTTATTACGATGAACCGTTGAGCGCGGTGATTTCGGACCTGAACCGCTATTCTGTGGATCGAATTGAAATTGCCGATGCTTCGCTTAAGAGTCTGCAGTTCACCGGAACGGTATTCCCGGACGAGCTCAGCGACTGGCTCATGTCGCTGCCCGACGCATTTCCAGTTCAAGTGAAACGGCGCGACCACGCGTGGTCGATCGTGCCCAGTGGTGCCCCACCCAATTCCTCGGTCGCAACAACTCGGTAACCGTTCCGCAATCTGTGAGTCATCCGTTGTAGTGCAAGACGCGAGCACATCGCGCTACAGGGGAGAACTTGGGATGAGACACGCGACGGGAACTTTGACCTTCAGCCCGGCGGCATCGCTGCGCAAGATGGCAATCGCAGGCAGCTGGGTAGCTTTATTGTTTTGCAGCTACGGCCGCGCTGACACGGAACCTGCCTTCGATTTCAAGATTGCACCCCAGACGCTGGCCACGGCCCTTGTGGAGTTCTCGCAGCAAGCGGAGGTCCAAGTGGTTGGTGCGAGCGCGGCGATCGGAGCCACACGCACGGATGGCGTGGCCGGGCATTTCACTGGGCCCGATGCACTCGACCGGCTGCTCCACGGTACGGAATTCGTCGCGCGATGGAAGGGACCTCATACGGTCACGATCGCGCCGGTAGTCAAGGTGAGTGATAGCACCCTGACGCGCTTCGATCTTCAGGCGAAGGATCTGGATCAAGTGCTAAAGGATTTTGAATTGCAGTCCGGCCTAAAGGTCGTGGCGGCCAAAGAACTTATCGCCGGCAAGAAAAGCCGCTCGGTTCACGGCGACATGACGGCAAATGATGCGCTGGCGCGATTGCTGAAGGGGTCTGGGCTCACGTTCGTCCGGGGCCGAGACGACAGCATCACTATTATATCTGCGACGATTGGAGCCACTCGTGTCGATACCGAAGGTCCCGTCGCGGCCGATGTGATGGTAGAGGGGCAACAGGAGAAGGAAAAGCCCTTTACAGGCATGAATGTGGATATACCCCGCACGATCGACGACGTGCAGCCGTACACGATTTTCGATAGCGAGACGATCGAACAGTCGGGTGCGACAAACGTCGGAGATTTCCTAAAGCAGCGCCTGACGATGAATACCGTGGCGCAGACGAATAGTCAGATAATTGGGGCTGGCGCAGCATATGGCGGCAATACGAGCACGATCAATCTGAGGGGCCTTGGCACCAGCGAGACACTTATTCTGGTGGACGGCCGTAGAATGGCCGGAGTTAATATAGACAGCGGTAATAACGGTACGAACCAACCTGATATCAACGGCATTCCGTTAGCGGCCATTGACAGAATCGAGATCCTCCCATCGAGTGCGAGCGGTATCTACGGCGGGAGTGCCGTGGGCGGCGTCGTCAATATCATTCTGAAGAAGAACTACACGGGCGGCGATGTCAGAGTGAGTTACGACCGGCCGACGAGCGGCGATGCACCGATCCGTACTCTCACGGCGACATACGGAACCGGGTTTGAAGACGGCAAGAGCCACGTGATGGTCACCGCGCAGTACTCGGACTCCGAGCCGCTGACGGTGGGGGACCGGGTAGATCTGATCAACCGCGCCTATTCGACGATCCTTCAGAAGGATCCCAGCTACCTGGGCTACACTCCGGGTTTTAGTACCTACGAGAATCCTCTTCTCGGGGCGACCCCCAATATTTTGGGGGTCAATACCAATACCTTCACAACTGAGAACCTGACGCTCAAGAGCACGGGCACGGCGTTGAATTGCCCGAATGCGACGTTACCCGCGGGCTATTCGGCCACCTCAAACCCGTCCACGATTATCCCCTGCAAATGGAACCTCGCACTGCCAAACGTCAATCAACAGCCGAATGGCCTTCTGACGCCCTTGGGGAGCAATCCCAAAACCGAAGCATTGACCGCCACGTTCACTCGAGAAATGAACGATACAATCGAATTCTTTGTCGATGGCTTGTTGGCAAGTAACAAGTCATTTCAGGAGGTCAGCCAAAATATCACTCAAATGGTGAGCTCCACATCGCCGTTCAATCCCTTCAATCAGACAGTCCTTGTCACATTTCCTGATGATTTTACGACGCCGGTTAATACCAGTTCCACTACCTACACCGCGACTATGGGACTCAAGATCGATCTATCACATCACTGGAATAGTGAGATGGACTACACCTGGTCTAAGAATACTTTTGAGTTTGATTCATATGGCACAGACTTTGGCCCCAACCCCGGCGTTTTCTTTAGCGGTCCGCCGAATCCCTTCGTGGATACCATTGCCCATCCGCTCAATCTCAGCCCGTATCTTACTTATAGTCCCTTCAGTGGATCCGATGTCCTCAACGACATCGCATTTCGCGCAGCGGGCCCCCTAGGCTCTCTCCCCTGGGGCGACCCACAACTGAATTTCGGACTTGAGCATCGCAAAGAAAATACGCCGGAAAGTGTGTGGCCGACTATTGACCCAGTTAACCCTAAGTATGGTAGCACCACTATAGTATTCCCCGAATCGCAATCGACGGACTCGCTTTATGTCGAAGGGACTATCCCACTCGTGACGTCAAAAAATGCTATCCCGGGAATAAATTCCATTGATCTGCAGCTGGCCGATCGCATCGAGAAATATTTCGTGAGTGCCGGATCCTCGAGTGAGTTGATCCCAAAGAGTATCTCACCGCCCACTTACGTTATTTACCCGACTCCGCCGAACGCCAACGCCAATGGCTTTGGTGGAACCCCTTTGAGTAACACCGCCACCTACACTTCGAATAATGAAACCGTTGGGCTCAAGTACAAACCCATTGATGACGTGATTATCAGGGTTTCCCATGGGACGGCGTTTTTGCCGCCCGCGCCGTATCAACTTCTGGTCGATCCTGTAGTTACACCCGATGGAGGCACGATCACTGATCCAAAGACCGGCGGGACCTATCAAGTCAATACCGTCGGCGGTGGAAATCCGGGCCTGAAGCCGCAGAGTTCCAAGAACTGGGATCTGGGGTTGATCTATGAACCCAAGGAGGATGCACTCAAGGGATTGAGGGTCAATCTTGAGTATTACCAGATCGAGCAATTCAACTACATTACCTACCTTAGCGGGGACCAGATTCTCAACGACCCCGGTCTTGCCAGCCGGGTCACCCGTAGCCCCACGACGGGACTCGTGACGCTGATCAATGAAAGCGCGATCAATGCCACTGAATTCAAGACGGAAGGCTTCGACTTTGCGTTGGACTATCAAAAGCTGACGGGGATCGGTACTTACTACTTCCACTTAGCTGCGACACGCGTGGAACATAATTTGCAGCAATACACCGCCGGTACACCGGCTTATGAGTTGGCGGGTGCTCCTCTTGTCGACGGTGGTTCGGCCAAGTGGAAGGTGAATGCGGCACTCAATTGGGCCTATCGGAATTGGAATCTGGGCTGGAACGTCACGTGGTTCGGGAGTTACCCGCAAGCCGGTTACCCTGCCGATCCCTATGGCCCAAATCCAAGCATCATCACCGCCCAAGGCGGGGATTACATCCCTTCCCAGATCTACCATGACTTCTTTGCGGGGTACACGTTCCATTCGTCCTCGGGCGACACTACCCATCCATCGCTTCGTTCGACGCTGACGGATGGCTTGAGCATTCAGCTCGGAATCAAGAACGTCTTCAATACGCTGCCCCCATTCGATGTGTCATATCCGCCGTTTTACGTCAGCCCACTCGGTGATCTTCGGCTGAGGGACGTCTGGCTTACGGTCAAGAAAACGTTTAAGTAAATTCTCGCGCTTAGTCAATAGTAACGTCGGTGGTCGGTATAGAAATCACCCGGGACAGCTGGGCGCTTAATGTCACCTCCTCATCGTCAACGAACGGAACAGAGACCACTTAGGTGTCGTGTTCCTGTCTCATCACCGCACGCAGGACGATCAAGCATTGCAACTCCATATAGTGAAGATTGAAGGGTTGTCCCATCGTTACGGTATTGAATGGGCCATTCGTGATATCAATTTCGCAATTGATCGACTAGGCATCGTCGGCTTGCTCGGCTCCAACGGCGCAGGCAAGTCCACCACCATGAATATCCTCTGCGGCGTTCTAAATCAAACCGAAGGGACAGTGTGTATCGAGGGGATCGATCTGCGAGAGCGGCCGGAGGAAGCCAAAAGGCTATTGGGGTTTCTACCGCAAACCCCGCCGTTGTATCTGGACTGCACCGTCAATGAGTATCTGACCTATTGTGCACATCTGCGGCTGATCGCCAAGGCAAACATTCCGCTCGCGCTGCGCAGGGTCCAGGAGCGCTGTGGCATCGCTCACATGCGCCACCGGTTGATCCGCAATCTCTCCGGCGGCTACCGGCAGCGAGTGGGTATCGCCCAGGCGATTATTCACAAACCGAAGTTGGTGGTGCTGGATGAGCCGACCAATGGTCTGGACCCTGTACAAATTGTCGGTGTGCGGGAACTGATTCGAGAGATCGCCGAAGATCACTCAGTAGTGCTTTCGACTCATATTCTCTCCGAGGTGGAAGCCATCTGTCAGCGCATCGTCATGATTGAGCGGGGACGAGTCGTATTCTCGGACAGCATCGAGGCGTTCAATGGTTATGTGCAGCCATTCCAGATTCTAATGCAGATGATGGCACCCCCTCCTACAGAGGTACTGCACCTGGTGCCGGGGGTCACGGCGGTGAATTGGGACGATGCATATACGGTACGGCTCGATTTCTCCGGCTCCCCGGATATCACTCAACGGCTGATTGAGCGTAGCGTAGCCGAGGGCTGGCAATTGAGGGAGATTCAAATCGAGAGAATTTCCCTGGAGTCGGTATTCGCGCACCTGTCCGGTCAATCAACGGGCGTCCCCCGCTCATGAAAATAATTTTCCGCATAGCGTCACATGAGCTGAGGGGGTTATTTATATCGCCCGTGGCGTGGCTCCTCTTAGTGGCCTTTATTATTCCCCCAGGGTTAGTGTTTGCCGATAAGCTCAACGGGTTTGCCGATACGCTCTACTATTGGCATGAGTTTCCACACCTCACGCAGAAGCTATTTTTCGATCTGCGTCTTGGGGTATTTGGCGCCGGGATCCGGGATTATCTGCATTTCTTTATTCCGCTATTGACGATGGGGATTGTGAGCAGTGAGCTGAACAGTGGCTCCATCAAGTTGCTGTACTCCTCGCCCATTCGGGTGGGTCAGATTGTGCTGGGGAAATATCTGGCACTAATTGGCTACGGCGCCATCCTGATGTTCATGGTGGGTCTCCTGGTGGTCGCGGGAGGGCTGTCCATCAAGGACATGGAGATTTTCGCTTCGCTGGCGGGACTCCTGGGGCTGTATCTGCTGATATGCGCCTATGCGGCCATTGGGCTGTTTATGTCCTGTCTGACGTCCTATCAGGTTGTCGCTGCGATTAGCACTTTGATGGTGCTGGGCGTTCTCAACTACATCGGCGGAGTCGGTCAGCAGTACGATGTCGTGCGCGATCTGACCTATTGGCTCAGCATTGCGGGCCGCACGAATTCATTTACAGTTGGACTGATCACGAGCAAGGACATCATTTATTTCTTGATCGTTATCGCGATGTTTCTGGCTTTCAGCGTGATGAAGCTTCGCTTCGAGCGCGAGACGGTGCATCCGCTGGCCAAAGGGGCCTGCTACGCCGGGGTATTGGTTGCTGCCGTAACGCTGGGATACGTGAGTTCAAGGCCGGCGCTCTGGGCCTTTTACGACACCACGGTCAATAAGGATCAAACGCTCACGCCGAATAGCCAGGTGATTCTGGCGCGCCTGAAGTGTCCCTTGAAAATCACGACGTACGTTAACCTGTTCGATCCCGAAAACGGCTTGGGAATGCCGCGTGCGCGCATCGCGGATTTGGATGTTTTTGACGCCTATCGGCGATTCAGGCCAGATTTGGAAATGAATTACGTCTATTACTACGACAAAACCGATAATCCGTGGCTATATGAGCACAATCCAACACTGAACACCGTGGAGCTGGCTCGACGTGAAGCCGAGCATATTGGGATGGACATTGGTCAGTTCCTGACGCCCGAGCAAGTCAGGAAGCGAATAGATTTGACACCTGAGGGGAACCGGTTAGTTCGCGCAGTAGAGTGTGGTGGACGTGAGACCTACTTGCGGATGTTTGCCGATTTGCCCGGCTTTCCATTGGAAGGGGAGATCAGCGCTGCCTTGAAACGGCTGACCACGCGACCGCCCAAAGTGGCATTCCTCACTGGGCACGGCGAGCGGCGGCTCGATCGATTGGCGGACGGCGACTATCAGACGGCAATCGATAAACTCGATTACCGGTACTCGCTCGTCAATCAAGGGTTTGATGTCATTACGCTCGATCTGACCGGGCGATCGATTCCCGATGACGTGTCTATACTCGTGGTGGCCGATCCGAAGCGGCCATTGACTGGTGATGACACGCGCAAGATATTGGGCTACCTCGATCGGGGCGGCAATGCGCTGGTAACGGCGGAGCCGGGTGATCAGCCGCTTTTAAATCCGATGCTCATGCCGTTGGGGGTGCAGTTCTCGGAGGACAACATTCTTCAAGATAATAAGGACTTCCCCAACGACTTTGTCCTGGCCCAATTGTCGGACTCCGCCGTCAAGTCCTCTGATTCCGACGCGGGATTGTTCGATAGCCGCAGCCCGGTGACATTTCATATTCCTGGAGTTGGTAGCCTCATCTTTCAGGTAAAGACCGTATCTATGCCCGGAGCAATGGGGATCCTGTCCGAGGGGGTGGGGCCGTACACGGCGCATCCGGTACTGGTGGCGCAGGCGACGACCCATCCCGCCGCGAAGGTGGCAGTGGGGTTGACGCGCACGTTACAAGGCCGGGAGCAGCGGCTGATGGTGGTTGCAAACGCCAATTTTATGAGCAACCAGGAGATTGCTCGCGGAACCGTGCCAGCGAGTAATCTGTCCTTTGTCCTGGAGACGTTCAGGTGGCTGGCGCATGGTGAATTTCCTGTCGATACCAATCGGCCAGAGTCCAAGGACAACGAGCTATTGGTTGGGCGCCGGGTAATAGCTGCATGGAGAATATTATTCACGGTCGTCATTCCGGCGTTACTTGCGGGGCTCGGTTTGGTGATATTGATTCGCCGCAGGCGTATGTAGGCCGCTCGGTGTGTCTACATCTTGGACTGGCGCCGCACTTTCGCCGGGGTTTCCCCCAATCGAGCCTTGAATACCGCTCCCATGTATTCCTGGTGTTTGAAGCCGGCGCGCTCCGCCACCATGGCTAGCGTCAAGTCTGTTTTGATCAGGAGTTCTCGGGCGCGTTTGATCTTGGCCGCGATGATTTCCCGCTGTACCGAGCGTTTGAGGGATGTCCGAAAACGCCGCTCGAGAACACTGCGGGACAGGCCGACGGTGTGAGCGATGGTATCGACGCGCAGGTTGCCTGTGTGCACCTGTTCACGGATCAAGCGCAGCGCCGCGGTTATGTAGGGATCATCAATGGCGAGCATGTCGGTGGATAACCTAGCAATGGTTTGCTGCGGCTCGACCAGCACCGCTTTCTTGGGTGCAGGAGATCCCTGCATTAGATCCGCGAGCACTGCGGCTGCTTGATATCCCACTCTTGTATGATTGGCCTGAATGCTCGACAGGGCAGGGTCGCACACTTCACAGAGCGGTTCGTCGTTGTCGACCCCGATCACTGCTACCTCGTCCGGCACGGAGATTTCCGCGCGGCGACAGGCCTCCAAGAAAAGAGGTCCGCGCTGGTCGCTACACACGAGCACCCCGGTGGGTTTCGGGAGAGCCGCGATCCAGCGCGCTAGTTTATTTTCGACACGCTCCCAGGAACGGGTACGGGCGGCATTAAACGAGAGTTCATAGAGTGGCACCTCGCATGGCTTTCGCTGGAGGGATGCTACAGCGGCGCAAAACTCCGCATATCGCTGCTCGGACCAGTTTTGCCCCTTGATACCGAAGAAACCAAAGTGGCGCAGACCTCGCTCTACCAGGTGTTCAGCCGCCATGCGCGCAATGGCGTTGTTATCGACGTGAACGAGCGGAAATGGCAACCTGGGCACCGCACCCAGCACATCAACCACTGGAATGCCACAGGCTGCGATTTGCTCGGCCATCCCGGGGGTGTAGACGCGTGCGATGATGCCGTCGCCCTTCCACTGGCGCAGCCAGCGCGGCAGGGATTCATTCCAACCGTGCGGTTCATGATAGAGCGCCCAGGACTCGTGTTCACGCACATAGCGAGCAATTCCACGCAGAATGTCGCGGCCGGACGCGATCGAGGTTTCGATGAGGAGAGCTACGTGGGCGCGGCGGCGCGGCGTAGATGTCTTAGTGCGTCTGGAGGGTCTTATCGATTGCATGGGGATAGCCGCGTTTTCTACAAGAATTGACGTATTCTCTCATTGCCGCACCGCAGGTGAAAGTTACACTGACAACATAAGCGGAATTTCATTCGCCGAGGTCCAATGATGTCTGTGAGACTTAGCGCTTGGGCCGTGGCCCTTGGAGTAATGTCCTGCTTAACGAGCGGCACGGTTTGGGCCGGAGCGCTCATACACCGCTATAGTTTTAACGATGGCACAGCGAACGACTCCGTAGGCCACGCCAACGGCAAGCTGGTCGGTGCAGTGCGCATTCTAGATGGACAGGCGCGCTTTGATGGTACGGCTGGCGAGGTGATCGAGCTCCCTGCCAACGGTCCGGACGGCATCAACGTCAATACCTTGCACGCAGTGACAGTGGAAGCATGGTTCACGGTGCAAAGCGAGAAAGACTGGGCCCGGATATTTGACTTCGGAACGACGGCTGCCACCGAAGGTGGCGTGGGTGGCGCCCAATACCTATTCTTCGTACCGCACGCTGGTTTCTTCGACGATGCACGGGCGGTCATCTGCGATAAGGCAGATCGCTCCGGCGAGGCGGTGATCAGCACGAAGCCCGTCGCGCCAGGCGCCGAAACACACGTCGCACTGGTGGTCGATGAAAAGACGATCACCCTATATATCAACGGCGCACAGGTGGGTCAGACCCCTCTGACGACGCAGAGGCTTGCCGCGTTGGGGAATGATAAGGCGTTGCTGGGAGGCTCGCTGTTTAGCGCTGACCCCGCATTCTCGGGTTCGATCAACGAGCTTCGGATTTATAACGTGGCGGCGGATGCCGGGCAGATTCATTCAAGCAACGAAGCGGGTCCGAACAAAGTTGTCATTACCCAAGCGCCTAGCGTTACCTCTCAGCCGCACGGTGCAGCTGGCGCCCACGCGGTCGGAGCCTCCGGGACAGTCAGCTCCGCCAAGCCCGTACTCCGCATCGATGCCAGCCATGTCGTCGCCAAAGTAAGCCCGCTTCACGCCGGGCTGATGACCGAAGAGATCAATCACTCCTACGACGGCGGCCTGTATGGTGAGCTGATTAGTAATCGGACCTTTCAGGACGAGTTTGGCATGGCGGATTTCTCTCCACCTGACTGGACTATAGTTCAGGAGGGCAGTGCCGCGGCGGTGCTGCGGGTGGACGAGAAGCAGCCACTCAACGCCGTCTTGACCTCGACTCTACGGTTCGATGCCATCGCGGCTTCTCATGGCAATCGCGCGGGTGTAGCCAATGATGGATTCTGGGGGATCCCGGTCATGCCGAGGACGCGCTACCGGGCTTCCTTTTACGCGAAGGCCGCTGCGGACTTCAGCGGTCCCGTCACGCTATCAATCGAGAGTACGGACGGTGCAACCGTCTATGCGCAAGCCACGGTGCCACTCAGCGGTAAGGGATGGCGTCAGTACCAAGTTGTTTTGAACACGACCGATGCGCCCTCGACGGACAAAACCCGTTTTGTGATATTCACCGAAAAACCCGGCACCATGTGGCTGAGCTTGGTTTCGCTGTTCCCCCCGAGCTATCACGATCGGCCGAACGGCAATCGCATCGACCTTATGCAGAGAATCGAGGGCCTGAAGCCTGCCTTCCTACGCTTTCCGGGCGGCAACTATCTCGAGGGCGATTCCATCGACACGCGCTTCGATTGGAAGAAAAGCTTGGGCGATCTCTCCGAGCGTCCCACGCATCGAGGCCCTTGGCGTTACCACTCGTCCGATGGCATGGGGCTCATGGAATTTCTACTTTGGTGCGAGGATTTGCACATGGAGCCGGTGCTGGGCGTTTTTGCCGGCAATGCATTGCAGGGCGAATTCGTGAAACCGGGAGCCGATCTGCAGCCCTATGTGCAGGATGCGCTGGACGAGATCGAATACATTACGGGTAATGCGAGCACTCCCTGGGGTGCACGCCGCGCAAAGGCCGGCCATCCGGCGCCGTTCCATCTCACCTATGTGGAGATAGGCAATGAGGACTGGAATCCGGCCTCCAACTACGATGCCCGCTTTACGCAATTCTACGACGCTATTCGGGCGAAATTTCCTGCGTTGCAGCTCATTGCCACCACAGACGTCAAATCCCGCACCCCGGATGTGATGGACGAGCACTTTTATCGCGCTGCGCAGCAGTTCTTTGACGATGCGCATCATTACGATCGGTACGACCGCAAGGGCCCGAAGATCTTTGTCGGCGAGTGGGCGACGCTGGAAGGCGAGCCCACGCCCAACATGCATGCGGCGCTTGGCGACGCGGCCTGGATGACGGGCATGGAGAGAAACTCGGACCTGGTGATTATGCAGGCATACGCGCCGCTGCTCGCGAATGTGAACCACGGCGGTTATGAGTGGCGCACCAATTTGATCGGCTACGATGCGCTGAAGACCTACGGCTCGCCGTCGTACTACGCCCAGGCCATGTTCAACTCGCACCGGGGGGATTCCGTGGTGGAAGCCTCGCCCGGCGTCGCCCCGGGATTTTTCTACAGCGTGACGCGCGACACGCGCACGGGTGCTCTCTATATAAAGGCGGTCAATCCGACCGCGGCGCCGCTTAACGTGCGAATAGAGCTCGCCGGCATCACAGGATTGGGGTCCGAGGGCCGGCAACTACTGCTCACGGGCAGCCCCACGGACACCAATACCCTCGCCAATCCCGAGAAAATCATCCCGGTGGAATCAGCGCTGACCGGGCTGTCGCGAGGGTTCGAGCATACCTTTCCCGCATTCTCGATTTCCGTGTTGCAGTTGCCCACCCACTGAACGTTGCCGGCCGACTCATGACATCCGCCACCGCTTACACACTGGGGCTTGATTTCGGCACCAACTCCGTCCGCTCACTGGTGGTGCGCTGTTCGGATGGCGCTGAAATCGCAAGCCGGGGGGTCGCGTATCCTTCCGGGCGCCAAGGAGTGCTGCTCGATCCGCGCGAACATCGTTTGGCACGCCAGTTTCCCGGTGATTATCTCGTGTGTATGGAGGAAGGTGTGCGAGGTGTGCTGCGCCAGGCGCGCACGGCCCGCGGGTTCTCGCTAGACGGGATCGTGGGCATCGGAGCGGACAGCACGGGGTCGAGTCCCTTGCCGGTGGATGAACACAATCGTCCGCTGGCATTGCAACGGCGTTGGCGCAAAAGTCTAGCCGCCCAGTGTTGGCTGTGGAAGGATCACACGAGCTGGCAGGAAGCCAAGCGGATTACCGCGCTTGCGGCCGAGCATCGGCCGCAGTTCATCGCCAAGTGCGGGAACGCCTACTCTGCCGAATGGTTCTGGTCGAAGATCTGGCATTGCCTGAATGCCGCGCCGGAGGTTTTTGACGCGGCTTATTCCTGGGTGGAATTGGCTGATTGGGTGCCTTCGGTGCTCGCCGGTGTCAATGATCCTAAACAAGTGGTGCGCGGCATCTGCGCGGCCGGACACAAGGCCCTGTATGGGGACGAATGGGGCGGCCTTCCCGACAAAGAATTCCTGGCCATGCTCGATCCTAAGCTCGCCGCGCTGCGCGATCGCTTGTATGAGCGTGCCTACGATGCGCGCCATGCGGCCGGTGTCCTGTGCGGCGATTGGGCCGCCCGTTTGGGCCTGCGCCCTGGAATCCCGATCGCCATCGGCGCCTTCGATGTCCACTACGGAGCCCTTGCCTGTGGCGTGGCCGAGGGTACCTTGGTCAAAGTGATCGGAACTTCGACCTGCGATTGCGCCGTGGTGCCTTTGCAGAAGGACATTGCCGACATTCCGGGCATCTGCGGGATCGTGCCCGGGGCAATTCTACCGGACTACTATGGAATCGAAGCCGGACAGTCGGCGGTGGGAGATCTGTTCAACTGGTGGGTGAGTGTGATCTGCGGCGGCGATGAGACACTGCATGCCGCTTTGATGCGCGAAGCAGCTCAGCACAAACCGGGGCAGAGCGGTTTGCTGGCTCTTGATTGGAATAACGGCAACCGGACGATTCTGGTCGATCCCTTATTGTCGGGGCTCATTCTGGGCTGCACGCTGCACAGCACCCGCGCAGAGATTTATCGGGCGCTCATCGAAGCCACGGCCTTTGGCGCGCGCGCCATTATCGAGCGTATCCGCGAGCATGGGGTTGCGGTTGATCGCGTCGTTTGCGCGGGCGGAGTCGCGGAGAAAAACGCACTCTTGATGCAGATTTATGCCGACGCCATCGGCTGTACGCTGCGGGTCGCGAGCTCGAGCCAGGCCTGCGCGTTGGGTGCCGCCATCGCTGCCGCCGTAGTTTCCGGGGCGCATGCCGATTTCCCGACGGCGCAGCGCGCGATGGTGTCGCTCGAGAAAACCGCTTACCGCCCTCGATCCCACAGCCGCAAGGTCTACGATCGCCTGTATGCGCTTTATCGGCAGATACATGACTCTTTCGGCGGACTGACCCGCTCGGCGGATTTGTCGCATGTGATGAAGGAGTTGATCGAGATCAAGCAATCGGCAATGCGATCGGCCTACGCTGCCGCCTAGCAGACGACCATGATAGGTAATCTGAAAAAAGCGGAAATCTGGTTTGTCGCCGGCTCGCAGCATTTGTACGGGCCAGAGCCGCTGCGCCAAGTCGCCAGCCACGCGCAGGAAGTGGCCGCCGCGCTCAATGACGCCCAGCGGCTGCCGTTGCCGTTCGTTTTCAAAGGAGTGCTGACCACGCCCGAGGAGATCCTCGGGCTGTGTGGACAAGCAAACCACAGCGCCGAGTGCGCGGGATTGGTGCTGTGGATGCACACGTTCTCACCCGGGAGAATGTGGATCAGCGGGCTTTCATTGTTGCGCAAACCGTTGGCGCATCTACATACCCAGTTCAATCGCGATCTTCCCTGGTCCGAGATCGATATGGATTTCATGAACTTGAACCAGTCGGCGCATGGCTGTCGCGAGGCTGGTTTCGTACATACCCGCATGCGGCTGAATCGTAAGGTGATCGCAGGCCATTGGCGGGAGGCGGAAGTGGCCGAACAACTCGCCGGCTGGATGCGCGCCGCGCGCGGGTGGCACGATTGGCAGGGAGCGAAGTTTGCCCGCTTGGGCGACAACATGCGGGAAGTCGCGGTGACCGAAGGCGACAAAGTCTCTGCGGAGATGCGTCTAGGCTTCGCGGTCAACGGCTATGGCGTGGGGGACTTGGTTCGTCTGGTGAATGAGGTGGCCGACACGGAGATCACCCATCTCTGCGCTGAATACGAGGGGCGCTATCGGGTGACTGCTGCCTTGAGGAAGGGCGGATCGCGCCACGAGGCGCTGCGCTATGGCGCGCGCGTTGAGCTGGGCTTGAGGGCTTTTTTGAGCCAAGGCGGATTTCGCGGATTCACGACCACTTTTGAGGATCTTCACGGACTGTGCCAGTTGCCCGGTCTCGCCGCACAGCGGCTGATGGCGGAGGGCTTTGGCTTCGGCGCGGAAGGCGATTGGAAAACCTGTGCGCTGCTGCGCGCCATGAAGGTCATGGGCGCGGATCGCAGCGAAGGGACCTCGTTCATGGAGGACTACACCTACCATTTGGATCCCAAGCAGCGCCTGGTGCTGGGCGCTCACATGTTGGAAATTTGCGAGTCGATCGCGGCCGATACACCTTCACTTACGATTCATCCCCTGTCGATCGGCGGCAAGGAAGATCCCGTGCGCCTGGTGTTTGACGCACCCGCAGGCCCCGCGATCAATGCCTCGCTGATCGATCTCGGCAACCGCTTTCGATTTCTGGTGACTGAAGTGGACGCGGTCGAGGCCCCACAGCCCTTGCCTAAGCTGCCGGTGGCGCGAGCGATGTGGAAATATCGCGCGGACTTTAACACGGCTTGCGCGGCGTGGATTTATGCAGGTGGCTCGCACCACACCAGCTTCAGCTACGCCGTGACCACGGAGGAGATGCAGGATCTCGCCGACATTGCGGGGGTCGAGCTCGCAGTGATCGACGCCAACACAAGCTTGCGCGAATTCAAGCGTGGACTGCGCGCCGATGAAGTTTATTATCATTTGGCCCAGGGCATTCGCGCTTAAGCCATGCTAGAGGAACTCAAACAGGAAGCTTACGAAGCGAACCTCGCGCTGAGCACCCATGGGCTGGTGCAGCTTAACTTCGGCAATGCCAGCGCGATCGACCGTGCCGAGGGTATTATTGCGATCAAACCGAGCGGCGTACGCTATGCGAGGCTACGCCCCATGGACATGGTACTAATAGATCTTCAGGGCAATTGTGTGGAAGGAACGCTGCGGCCGTCCTCCGATACTGCCACGCACCTCGAGTTGTATCGCGGATTCCGCTTAATCGGTGGTGTGGTTCATACCCATTCCCTGTATGCGACCGTATTTGCCCAAGCTGGGATATCCATTCCCGCCCTGGGTACTACGCATTCCGATTTTTTCCATGGTGACGTTCCGGTGACACGAAAACTCACTCCTGAAGAAATTGCCGGCGACTACGAACTCGAGACCGGCCGTGTCATCCGCGAGAGATTTGCGAATCTCGATCCGATGGAGATGCCGGCGGCGCTAGTGAATCGCCACGCGCCGTTTACCTGGGGAGCAACTTCGGCCAAAGCGGTGGAACATGCGCTGGCCTTGGAGCTGTGCGCCCAAATGGCGCTTTATACGTTGAGGCTCTCGGAGACGATCTCGCCGGTTGAAGCCGAGCTGCTGGAGCGCCATTTCTCCCGGAAACATGGGCCCAAAGCCTACTACGGTCAAGTCCCCTAGCACATCCCACGCGAGCCCTTCGCAATGAACAGTGGTACCGGCGCGGTGTTCAACTGGCTCGACTGGATCGTGGTGTCGGTGTTTGTGGTCGTCATGTTCGCCATCGTGGTCCGCGCGATGCGCGTCGCCCCGAAGTCCGGCAAGGATTATTTTCTGTCCGGCCGGGACAGCAACTGGCTGCAGATCGGCACGTCGATTTTTTCCTCGAACATCGGCTCCGAGCATCTGGTGGGACTGGCAGGCGCGGGGTTTGCGACCGGGATGGCGATGGCGCACTGGGAGATGCAGTCGTGGCTGATTCTCGTGCTCGGTTGGGTGTTCGTACCCCTGTACGATCGAATCAAGATTTTCACCATGCCGGAGTTCCTGGAGCTGCGTTTCAGCCGTGGCTCGCGCAATCTGCTCAGCTTGCTGACTATGGCGAGCCTGGTGCTCACCAAGATCGCAGTGACGATCTATGCGGGAGATGTGGTGGTACGCACGCTGCTCGGCATCGATACCGTGGACATTCTGGGGTATCGGATCGATGTGTTCTGGGTCATCGCGCTTGGACTCGCGTTCACAACGGGTGTGTACACGGTGCTCGGCGGGCTGCGCGTTATCATGTATACGGCCGTGCTGCAGGCGCCGATATTGATCTTAGGGTCGCTGTGCATTCTGTATATGGGTTTGAGTGTGCTCGGCCAGGGCAGCGTCGTTGCGGGCTGGCACGCGACCGTCGCCGCCGCCGGAGCGAATATGCATCTGATCCGGCCGCTGGATGATCCCGAGTGGTCCTGGGCGGCGGTGTTGCCGGGATCCGCGATCATTGGCTTTTGGTACTGGTGTACGGATCAATACATCGTACAAAGAGTACTGGCGGGCAAGGACCAACGACAATCGCGCCGCGGAACGATTCTGGCGGCGTTTCTCAAGATGACCCCGGTGTTCATCTTTCTCGTGCCGGGCATGATTGCGTTCGCCCTGACACAGGCACCGGCGCTCGGCTTCAAGACCAGCGGCGATGCCGCCTACACATCGCTGGTGGCGCAAATCTTGCCGCACGGACTACGCGGGTTGGTGGCGTGTTCGATGATCGTGGCGCTGATGGCCTCGCTGGCGTCGAAGTTCAATGCTTCGGCGACGTTGTTCACGATGGATTTCTTTCGTGAGTGGTATCCGCAGGCGGCCGGTCGCACCGAGGTGCTGGTCGGTCGTCTTGCCACGGGAGTCATCGTGGTCTTAGGTATTTGCTGGGTGCTGGTGATCAAGAGTCTGCACTCGGATCTTTATGTGTATCTGCAAAGCGTGCAGGGTTACTTATCGCCGGCGATCGCGGTGCTGTTCGTGCTGGGGGTATTTTGGAAGCGCGCCACAGCGCCGGCGGCATTTTGGGCATTCGTGGTGGGAGTGCTGGGTGGTTTTGCGCGATTGGCTGCGGATCTGGTCATGCGCAATGACGGGGTTACGGTCAATGCGTTGAAGCAACAGCTATATCACCATGTCATCACCCCCGATCAGTTCAGCGCGGCGCTCGCGCCGTTGCGGGCCCGGCACGGATGGATTTTCGACTTCTGGAGCATTCACTGGCTGTACTACACGCAAATCCTGTTGGTGGTGACGGCCGGGCTCATGGTCGCGATCAGCCTGGTGACGCGGCCACCCGACCCAGGCACCGTGAAGTTCACCTGGTACGGGGCGACGAGTGAGGAACGAGCCGCCACCCGGGCAAGCTGGGGGAGGCTCGATGTGACGTTAAGTGTCGTGATACTTGCCATGGTGGCGTACGCCTATGTCGTATTCTGGTGAGCCAGGAGCCAAGGTTCCAGCGTAGCTTCGCGACATATTGCTACGCTGCAGCAACGCGGATTTCCTTCCCTATTGCTCTCGCCGTTCGTCTAATGGGTGATCATGGCAAGCACCCTTTCAGCGTAGCCACCGTAGTCGGATGTCCGAAAGCCAACACAACGCCACGGTATCGGAGACGCCCGGTGAACCCAGCCTCGGGGCAGCACCGGGGGATCGCGCGACCCTGGTATCAGAGCTCTTTAGGCAACACAATCGGGCGCTGATCAGTTTTCTGCTGGTACACCTGTCGAACGAGCAGGAGGCGCGTGAAGTTGCACAGGAAGCGTACGTCAAGCTGCTGCAGCTGGATAAACCCGAGGCGATCAGCTTTTTGCGCACCTACCTGTTCCGTACGGCGATCAACATCGCGACCGACCAGGCGCGGCGACGTGGCCGGCGCGAACGCATCGAACGCTTGGAGGTGTTTGACGAATGGTCCGAAAGGGCGTCCGTGGAGCAGGGCGTCCTAGCCAAACAGGAGGTCGACATCGTCCGGCAGGCCATCGATGAGATGAAACCTAAATGCCGGCGCGCCTTCGTCCTGCATCGCTTTCAAGATCGGTCGATCGCCGAGGTCGCCCAAGAGATGGAACTGACACCGCGCATGGTCCGCTCCTATGTGGCCCGTGCGGTTCTCTACTGCCGCCTGCGCCTGGACGGCTATAACGCAACGGATGCGGCGCGCGTGACCCAGGAGTTACAAGGATGAACGCACACAGCCCGGACACCCTGCAGCGACTCGGTGAAGCCAGCCAATGGCTGGCCCGGTTGCGAGCCGATCCCGCTTCCGAGGACAATCTGCGCGGTTGGCTGCGCTGGTGCGAGCAGCATCCAGCGAATGCCGAAGCGTTCGAGCGCATCGAGGGATTGTGGGGTCAATTTGGCCAGGTGGCGGGAGATTTCGTCGCTGTTTCCCCTGATGCGGCCGAGCCGCAGGATCGGGGCGCCCGCGATCAGGCTCCATCGGCCGCCATGTTGCGCCGGCCGCGTCGCAGGCTTCTATGGCTTGCGGCGGCTTCGATTTTGTTGACCATTGGGGCGGGTGTTGCCTGGCACCTCAGGCAAGGCACGGGCCAATTCGTGGCTACCGAAGCCGCGACCACGGAGAATCGCCTGATATCGCTGCCGGACGGCTCCTCGCTGCAGCTGTCGGCGAGAACGCAGGTATCGATTGCGTTTGAAAATGGCGAGCGGCGATTGCGCATGTCTGAGGGCGAGGCCTATTTCAAGGTTCAACACGACCGCAGTCGACCGTTTGTGGTGAGCGCCGGTGCGCTGGCCGTCAAGGCAGTGGGCACCGCATTCGACGTCAAATCCGACTCGAGCGGCGTCACCGTCACTGTGGAGGAAGGAATCGTGGCCGTGTCACCCCTCGCCTCGCCGGGAGGTTGGCAAGCCGACACTGCATGGGAGGTGGGTCCGGGCTACCAGTTCCACTATACCTCGCAGCGCGGCAACGCGACGCTGACCGCGCTCGATACCTCCGCCGCGATGGCTTGGCGCGAAGGGCGCCTCGAGTATGTGAATGCTCCTCTAAAATCGGTCATTGCGGACGTTAATCGCTACTCCGCGCGGCGCGTCGAAATCGGCGATTCGGCGGCTGCCGCGCTCACGTTCACGGGTACGGTGCTGACCAGTTCAGTTCATGGATGGCTCGACGCGCTGCCGAGTGCGCTACCGATTCGCATCGATCGTACATCGGGTGATGCCGACGTGATCTACGCTCGACCACTGAACCGTCGTTGAGTGATTGCGCATAAATATTTCCGTTCGCCACTACGCGTTCGTCTAATCCCAAACCCGCACGAAGTCGGGTTATAACGGGGATGCATATGAAGACGACACGGTCGATTGGACTTAGGCGTTGGGTGGGTCTCGCAACTTTACTACTTGCCAGCAGCGTTCTACCGACACTGGCCGCCGATCTCGATCAGACAATAACGTTCAGCATACCGGCAGGGAGGCTGTCCGATGCGCTCATTCAGTTCTCACGGCAGTCTCACATTCAGGTACTGAGTTCGGGCGATCGTGCGGTGCGCGCAGCGACACCCGGTCTCTCCGGCACGTACACCGTTCGTGCGGCCCTGGATGCGCTGCTCTCGCCGTCTCACTTGAAGTACCGCGCGACGAGCGCCGATACGGTCATCCTCGAGTCCGCTGCCGACAGTCAGTTGGCATTCGATCTCGCGGCAGGACCTCTTGACCGCGCGCTCGAGCAATTCCGGCAGCAGTCATCTCTGGCGGTCGTCGCGCCGAAGGAGGTCATCGCCGGCAAGAAGGGGAAAGCGGTACGTGGGACGATGGCGCCTGTCGATGCGTTACGTAGATTACTTAAGGCGTCGGGCCTCACCTTTGTGCGCGCCGGCGACGACAGCATCACGATTCAAGCGGGGACGGTTGATGCCGAAGGTCCCGTTGCGGCTGATGTATCGGTGCAGAGTCAGCGAGTCATTCAAGTTTATACAGCGGGCGGCAATGTCGATATTCCGCGCACTGTCGACGACGTACAGCCGTACTACGTCTTCGACAGTGAAACCATCGAGAATTCCGGTGCACAGAACGTCGAGGATTTCCTTAAGCAGTATCTGACTATGAATACCGTGGCGTACTCCAACAACCAGATGTATGGGCCATTCGCCCAAAACAGTGGTTCCACCGGAGGTGCCATCGGATTGTTGGGCAACACAAGTACCGTGAATCTTCGCGGATTAGGACCCAACGAGACGCTGATTCTAGTGGACGGCCGTCGCATGGCGGGTGTGACTTTTCAAGGCACCAGCGAACAGCCGGATATCAACGGCATTCCAATGGCGGCGATCGATAGAATCGAGGTTCTCCCGTCCGGGTCCGGTGCCATCTACGGCGGCAGCGCCATGGGTGGAGTAATCAACATTATCCTGAAGAAGAACTACAACGGGGGCGACTTCAAATATTCGTACGACAATGTGACCAAAGGAAGCTCTGCAATCAATACCGTCGATGGCTCCTACGGATTCTCGCTCAACGATGGCAAGACTCGCGTGATGATAGCCGCGCACTACTCCGATTCTGATCCCCTATTGACGGGCGATCGGGCGGATCTAATCGAGCGTGGGCTTAATACGCTGTTGAAAAACGACCCGAATATCTTTGCCACAGTACCCCCGTTAAACAATGCCTTCCTCGGCGGCACGACGCCTAATATTGTCAGTGACAGCCGCGACTCTAATGGAAACCTGATTCCGTTGACGTTGATCAATGGGACTCCACTCAACGCCTACGGCACCTACCTTTGTCCGGGCAGCTCGCCGTCTACATCGCGCGCGACGCTCAATACTTGCCTCCTTGCAAACGCCGGCAAGCAGAATTTGGTGCTTGCTCCTGGTGTGGGCGAATTCGGCCTAGGTCAGCCGCTCGGGTTTTCCGCACAGGTGGAGTCGGCACTCGTGACAGTTCGGCAATCGCTGACTTCGTGGCTTGAAGCCTTTGGTGAAGTATCAATCGAAAGAAACAACGGATCGAGCCTCTATAATCCAATATCGGATAATCAATGGTATGTACCAGCCGGCGCGCCTTCGAATCCCTTTCAGCAAGCCGTCTTTATTCATTTTCCGTCCACCGTGGCGGTGCCTTTCACGGTCTCCTCTCTGACCCGCGCCTTTACGGGAGGACTCGTGGCTACGCTGCCGCACGGCTGGACCAGTGAAATTGATTACACGTGGTCTGGGAACAGTTTCAACAATCTGTTCTATCAGTCGGATAATGATGCACTCGACGGGTTTGGACCTCCTTATGAGCCGCTTGTTGGAGTCTTGGTAACGGGTAGCCTGAATCCATTCGTCGATACCGGCAAATATCCACTGAACATAAATCCCTATCTCGCACCCGAAAGCTACGGTTCCAAATCGACTCTGAACGATGTCGCGTGGCGTGCATCGGGACCGCTCCATGCTCTGCCATGGGGTGCTCCCACCTTAACGCTGGGGCTGGAACACCGCGAGGAGGGCTACCCGACAAACACACAGTACCAGACCTTCCCGTTCGCGACCTATGCCAACGAATACACAACCTACTTCGGTCAGCATCAGTCCACCGACTCGCTGTACGGTGAGACGCACATTCCGCTGGTCGCAAACTCGAACGCGGTTCCCGGGATTCGCTCGATCGAACTCCAGCTTGCGGGTCGGATTGACCGTTATTCCGTAGACACGGGAACGACGTCTGTAACCGTGGAGCCCAATCCATACAACGTGCCAGGACCTTATTTCTGTTATTCACCGTCGAGTTCTACGGGCGCCTTTCCGAACAATTGCAACACGCCCGTGCCTGGCGCCACCACGAGTTATAATTCGGTCAACGAGACCTTTGGACTTAAATACAAACCAATCGACGACATCGCCGTCCGAGCGTCTCTAGCGACTGCCTTCCTACCGCCCACTTATTCGCAGTTGTTACCGAACACCACGGTGATGCCGAACGGCGACTACGTCACCGATCCAAAGACCGGGGCGCAATACTCCGTGAGCACCATTACGGGTGGAAGCCCCAATGTGAAGCCGGAGCACGATCGGAGCTGGGATGTCGGGCTCATATACCAGCCGCAGGAAGATGCGTTGAAGGGGCTTCGTATAGATTTCGAGTATTACCAGATTAAACAGTTGGATGCGATTGTCAGCATCGACGGAAATCAGATCCTATCGGATCCGACTTTGGCGGCTGCCCGCGTGACACGTGATCCGGTCACCGGGCTGATCACTGTGATCAACGAAAGTCTCGTCAATGCGCCAGAATACAAAACCGAAGGGTTTGACCTAGCGTTCGACTACCGCAAGTCCACGCCCATCGGTGTGTTCGAGCTGAGAGCCTTGGGTACCTTTATCGATCACGAATATCGCCAGATCGCCTACGGGGCGCCCTTGGTGGACTACGTCGGATGGACCGACGAAGGCGGTGAAGCGAAGGCCAAGGCGAACGCGACGCTGACGTGGAGTTATCGCCAATGGAACTTGGGCTGGACAACCCGATATTATGGCGGGTATTCGGCCAATGGGGCGGCGGGGGATCCTGTCGTTGGACTGGTCCCCTATTTGACGGCGAATCAGGGGAGCGACCGGATCCCTGCGCAGATCTATCACGATTTCGTCGCCACCTATTCTCTCGCGAAAGCCGGGAGTACCAATCGCTGGCTTTCGCCGCTGACAATTCAGTTGGGGGTAAAAAACGTGTTCAACGCGTGGCCGCCTTTCGACGCCAACTATCCGCCTTTCTATTCCAGTCCCTACGGCGACGTTCGCCTGCGGGAGTACCGAGTATCGATTAGAGCATCGTTTTGACAGGGAGTCATGTCAGACGACTTAAAATGCAACCGCGCGTGCCGGCCGTGGCATGGGCAGTTTTCGCCTTGCTATCGTCGGTGTCTGTTGGAGCACGGACACCGGACCCCAAGCCTCCGCTGGACGCCGATGCGCTGCTGAACTGGCAAGTAGTAGATGACGACCCAGCCATCAGCAGCAACGGTCAGTATGTGGTGTACACGATCAGGAACCAGCCGCGATCCAGCCAGACGCTCATAGTTCAGGCTACCAAGAATCCATGGAAACAAGAGTTTGTCGGCGCAACATCGGCACGATTCACTGCCGACGGCCAGAAGCTCGTGGTTCATGATCCCAAGGCCGGGCTCTGCGTTGTTACGCTGGGTGCGGCGGCGAGTGAATGTACTCCCGATGTCGCATCATTTGAACTGAAGGCACTGGCAGGCGTGGAGCGGCTGTTTTATCAGACCGGCGGCGCCGATCATCGGTTGGTGATCCGCAACTTACAAACCGACAAGGAGCAGTCCTTTTCCGACGTGAGCCGTTACGCCACGAGCAAAGACGGTCAGACGCTCGTTCTGCTCACTGAATCGGGGCCTGAGGGACTTCGGAACCAATCGCTGTTGTGGGTCGATCCGATCGATGGTGAGCGCAGAACGATCTGGCACGGTCGTGGTGCGAACAATCTCGTCATCAACGATGTGGGTGATAGCTTGGCTTTCTTGGTCGAAGGGAAAGTTGGCGATCAATCGACCCGCTCCGTGTGGCTGTACAGGGCCGCTGCGGCCGAGGCTACACCGCTACGCGGGTACGGTAGTGAACACACCCCAGCGAGCCTGACAATCACTCGCATCGAGCGCTTCAGTTCGGATGGCAGACGGCTGTTTGTCGGGGCGTCGGAAATCCAACCCAAGCCGAATCCAGATGCAATAAAAGTGAACGTGTGGAGCTATACGGATGGCGAGCTTCAGCCGACGCAGTTGGCTGAAGCAAAGGACGCTTCTCTGAATGGTTTTGCAGCCGTGGTCGAACTTGAATCGGATCGGATCACTCGCCTGCAGGAGGACGGTGAGCGAATTACCTTCGGTGGGGAGGGATCAGACGGTTTTGCGTTGATTGAAGGGCGCCGCAGCAGGTGGTATGAACTCAATTCTAGCACCAGCTACGATTCATATTACTTGGTGTCGACGGAGACTGGGAAGAGAACGCGCTTGCCGGAGGTTGTCGGCTGGCCGCAGCTGTCTCCGGCGGGACGCTACTTGGTGGGTTCTGATTCGGGGTGGACAGATTGGTACAGTTATGATGTTGCGAGCGGTGTAACACGAAACATTTCGGAGGCTCTTTCGGTGCCGCCGGCTGACGACAACGGCTACGGCTCGGCCCAAGAGAAGACGTGGCGAGGGCTCATTATCGCAGGCTGGCTAGTCAGCGACTCGGCAGTCTTGTTATACGATCGGTACGATATCTGGCAGGTCGACCCCGCGGGGATAAAACCCCCGATTAATCTCACTCATGGCTACGGACGCCATAACGACATTACTTTTCGGCTTGCCGAGATTTACAGAAACAGACCCATTGAGAACTTGGATCTTCTACTGACAGCCTTCGATAACGGAACCAAAGCCGCTGGCTTTTACAGGATTAGCGCACAACAATTGGATCGCGATCCTGAACGACTGACCATGGGGCGGTATCTATATGGGAGCTTCGACGGAAAAGACATCCCAACCGTGCGGTTTGGTGAAGCCAAGGCGCGTGATGCGCAGGTGTATTTGGTAGGTCGCGAGAGTGCGACTGAGTCGCCCAACCTATTCTGGACGAAGGATTTTAGGACGTTTGTACCTATCAGTGACGTTCACCCGGAGAGAAACTACAGGTGGCCGAAGTCGGAACTACTCTCTTTTGAGACTTTGGACGGGCGCGCCGAGCAAGCAGTGCTATATCGTCCGCAAGACTTTGATTCAAACAATAAGTACCCGGCAATACTTTTCTATTACGAAAAGAAATCAGATCAGGTCAACTACTTTCCTGAAGTGCCAGGGAACGGGGGCGAGCTCAGCATCCCCTGGTTCGTGAGTCACGGATACGTCGTTGTCGTCCCAGACATCATCTACCCTCCGCGGCGTGAGTTGGGCCACAACGGAGAAAGCGCCTACGAGGCAATCATCGGGATTGCAAACTATCTGAAGCAGTTCCCGTGGGTGGACGGGCAGCACATGGGTCTGCAGGGTCATAGCTTTGGAGGCTTCGAAACCCTTTACGTGACGACGCATACGGATCGATTTGCCGCGGCGGTGGCTTCTTGTGGAATTTCCGACGAGGTCAGTAGTTACGGTGAGCTTTGGGGTAGTGGAGAGCCGCGTCACGGGTATTATGAGAACCGGCAGGGGCGGATGGGGGCCACATTGTGGGAGCGGCCCGAGCGCTATATCGAAAATTCGCCCATTCTCGAGGCTAGTAGAGTTTCAACTCCCATACTGACGGTGGCTAATCGACCCGACCAAAACGTAGATTTTGCGCAGGGCCTGGCATGGTTCACCGCGATGCGACGCCTTGGGAAACGCGCGTGGATGCTGGAATACGACGACGGCGGCCATGGCCTGCAGGGGAAAGACTACGTTGACTACACCAACCGTATGCAGCAATTCTTTGATCATTACCTCAAGGGTTCACCGGCGCCGAAGTGGATGACCCAGGGGATTCCTGCTCGGCTGAAGGGCATCGACAATGGCATGGAGCTCGATACGACTGGGGCCGAGCCGAAAGAACTACCGGCGAATCCATCTCCCGTAGGTATCCCATAGGCAAGTCCGGCGCGCCCGGATATCTACAAGAATTGACCCATTTTTGCATTGAAGTACGGGAGGGAGTTGCCACACTCTCCTGCTGTTTTGTGCACCCGAAGGATGTTCCCGCGTGAATCGAACCCATATAGCTGCGCTGCTGTTGTCCTGCTTTTGCTCGACGCTTGCGTCCGGGGCCGACTGGAGCATGCAGCCGCTGCAGATTCACACCCGGTGGGATGCGCAGGTGAGCCCGAGTAACGCATTACCTGAGTATCCTCGGCCGCAGCTGGTACGGGAGCATTGGACGAACCTCAGTGGCCTGTGGCAGTACGCGATCACGGAGCAGGGTGCCTCGGTACCTGCGAGCTACGAGGGTCAGATCCTAGTGCCCTATCCAATCGAGTCGGCGCTCTCCGGGGTGCAGAAGTCGCTGCAGCCTTCGCAGTGGCTCTGGTATCAGCGCACGATCACGAAGGCCTCCGGGGGTGAGGGTGGGGGACGGACGTTATTGCACTTCGGAGCGGTGGACTGGCAAGCCACCGTGTACGTCAATGGCAAGGAGGTCGGCAGTCATACCGGGGGCTACCAGAATTTCACTTTGGATATTACGGATGCGCTGAAAGACGGCTCCAATGAACTGGTTGTGAAGGTCTACGACCCGACGGACCAGGGTCCGAACCCGCATGGGAAGCAGGTGCTGCACCCGGAGGGGATCATGTACACGCCGACGAGCGGGATCTGGCAGACGGTGTGGCTGGAGACCGTGCCGCGTGGCTATATCGATCATTTGGAATTGACCCCCGATGTGGATGCGGGGCAGTTGAAGATCAAGGCGGTGCTGGGCGGAGATGCTGGCGGCTACACGGTTCAGGCCGTGGCACTCAGTGGCAAGAAGAGGATCGCGGCGCAAACATTCCAAGGGACAACTGTTCTGGCGATCCCCAAGGCACACCTATGGTCCCCGGATGACCCGTTCCTCTACGATCTGCAGGTCCGGCTCCTCAAGGACGGCAAGCCCGTGGACGAAGTGAAGAGCTACTTCGGCATGCGCAAGATCGAGGTGAAAAAAGACGACAAGGGGGTTGAGCGGATCTTTCTCAACAACCGCTATACCTACAACCTCGGAACCTTGGATCAGGGGTTCTGGCCGGATGGCCTCTACACGGCGCCTACGGATGAGGCGCTGAAGTTCGACATCCAGGCGATCAAGGCGATGGGCTTCAATACGATCAGAAAGCACATCAAGGTCGAACCCGACCGATGGTACTACCACTGCGACACGCTGGGGATGCTGGTCTGGCAGGACATGGTGAACCCGGGCAATGACACTCCGGAAGGAAGAGAGGAATTCGAGAGAGAGGCCCGGGATACGGTCGCCCAGCTACACAATCACCCCAGCATTACAACGTGGGTACTTTTCAATGAAGGGTGGGGGGCCTACGACCAAGCAAGGCTGACAACGTGGATGAAGGAACTCGACCCGTCGCGTCTCGTGAACGGCCATACGGGGGAAAACTACTTCGGTGATTCGCCGAAGGAACCCGAAAAGAAGTGGCCGAACAGTGACCTCGTCGATGTCCACAACTATCCACCGCCGGCATTGCCGCCGCATCTGGCGGGAAAGGCGAGTGTGCTGGGTGAGTTTGGCGGCATTGGGGTATTTATCGATCAGCACGTGTGGAACGATCTGAGCGCTTCGGGCTGGGGCTATGTCAAAGTGACCCCTGAACAGCTGGCGGCCAAATATGAAGAGATGGCCGATCAAGCGAAGGGCTTCGAGGTGCAAGGTCTAAGCGGCTCGATCTACACGCAGCCGTTCGATGTGGAAGGCGAGCAGAACGGGTTGATGACCTACGACCGCGCGGTGGTTAAGGTCCCATTGGAAACGATGCGGCGGATTAACGGCAAGCTGATTCCGACGACGGCCAACACGCCCGCCGCCACAGCGGGGATCCAGATCGAGAACGCCGACTTAACGCCCGAGGCGCAGCGCTACGCCGCTCTGCTGGTGCAATATCAGAATGGGAATCGGGAGCCGGGCTTTCTGCGTCATCTGACACTGATGGCCATCCGGCAGAAGGATCAGGTCCATGCCACAGAGGTGGGCAACGCCTACATCGATCAATTTGCTAAGCCGTACACGGCGGACTCCTGGCGCTTTATTGCGGGGATGACGCGGACACCTCAAGACAGAGGATTTGAGGCATTCGAGACACAATCGTCGCGGGCCGATGCCCTCTTGGGCGAAGGGGCCTCGAAGAGATTGATCCAGGGGGTTGCAATCCAATACGAGTTGGAGAGCAAATTGGTCAAGGATGATCTACCGATCTTCGCGAATCCGAATTGGGATTCGTTTAAGGCGACCATCGCCGCTCGTTATCCGGGGGTCGATGCGCAGAGAATAGTCGCCGACTATGCGCTCAACTACTACAAGACGCGCGATCCCAACAGGGAGCGATGGGCGGTCTACAAGGACTTCTTGGTCAAACACTATCCACCCACGCCGGGCATGGGAACTGCGTTAGAGCTCAACAATGGAACGTGGGAGGCATTTTTACATTCCACGGATCCGCACGTATTGGAAATGTCGCTGGCGTGGGTTGATCTGGCAATTCGGCAAGATGCCACGCTGCCAAAGAACGAATCCGGGTTGCTCGGCTATCTGGACACCAAGGCGAACGTGCTTTACAAGCTCGGGCGAGTCGATGAGGCGATCAAGCTCGAGCAGCAGGCGGTCGACCTCGATGCAGGGAACAGTCCTGAGATCACGGCAAACCTTGCCAAGATGAAGCGCGGTGAGCAAACCTGGTTGCCGGTACCGGCGGGATTTTAGGTCAGGTTTACCCCACACACAGCGATTTTACGGCACCGCAGCAATGCCTCCGCCATTGAGGCCCGCATGCCAGAATTCAGTGTGCGTAGGGCGACTGAGGTGGGTCGATTCGCACTAAAATGGCTTAGCGAAGGGTATTCTAGAGCGATTTCGAATAGAGGGCTTTGGCCCTTGCATTTCCGGCCTTAGGCCCTGAGTATATGTTCATGAACATTGCCATCACTTCGCAGGAGACCTCCATGGCCATTCTGCCCGGCGGCTACTAGTCGCCTAGGCTCGCTTTTCCGGCAACGGAGGAGCGCCTTTCTCAGGTGCGTCCACCGCGCTGCCAGGTTCGGGCGGACCCACGAGAGCTATCACCTCGGCCACATTCCTAATGAGTGCGAAATCGAGATCCGATTTTGCATAGGTTTTGTAGCGCTCCCCACCGCTCTGAATAGCGAGTCCCAACTGAACGACCGCGGACTCTGCGTTGCCCGCTAGAGCATAGAAGCAGGCAGCATTGTAATGATCCATCGGATCGTCTATTTCCGACATCTGCATGGCAATGATCTGCACAGCGATTGCGTTGGCATATTGCCTCAAACCGCGCAGGCAATACGCCTCAAAACTATACGTCCACGTCACTGTCGCCCGATCATCCAAGGATTCCGCCGCTAATCGGACATCGCGAACGGCCGCGATCGCCCTTTGCAAGTATGATTGCCTATTGGCGTCCGTCGGCGGCAGTTTGTCCGCGATCGACCCGAGCCGCAACGCCGCTTGCGTTCGCACGGCGATTTGCGTCCAGAGCGAAATGATCCTATGCAGCTCGGTGATCTCCGTATCGACGCGCCGGCGCGCCTCGTCACGCACGCTATCGGCGACATTGCGAATGTTTTGAAAACCCAGAAATGCCAGCACCGCCAGCAGCCCCGTCAGCAGCACCGACAAGACCGTGAATATCCACTTGGTCTGCTCGACCACGTCCTGCGAGGCCTTGATCGTCATCGAGCTAATTTCGGAGATGGCTTTTAGTTGCGCACCGTCTGCCGGAGTCGTGGCCGCCTCCCGCGAGCCCACGGGTGTCGCGGATGTTGGCGCACCGGGGGCGGGTGTCGCCACCGGCGTCGGGACAGGCGCAGGTGTCGCTTCTGCCGCGGCGCGACAGGAGGGTGCGGCGGCTGCCCACAACGCCAGCGTCCCTGCAGCCAACCACAATCCGGCTTTCAGATGCCGATTGGTCGCCACCGAATGCGTCCTTCATCGCTGCGAATAGGCGTAAGCGTACTACGAAATGCCTGTCCGGATTCGGTGGGCTGGTGCATCTTATCGTTTAGGGGGCTTCGGTCGCGAGGGTGAGTTGGCACAGTCTCGAAAAGACATCGTCGCGTGGGTCGGCAGTCATGTACTACCGCATGAAGCCGCCGTGCGCGCGTGGCTTAGGCGCTGGACTGGTCGCGGCCAGGACATCGACGATGTCATCCAAGAGGCTTACTGCCGCCTGGCCGAGCTCGACGATGTCACTCACATTGGCAGCGGCCGCGCGTACCTGTTTCAGACTACGCGGAACATCGTGCTCGAGCAGGTGCGGCGCTCGAAGATCGTCCGCATCGACAACGTGACGGATATGGGCGCCTTGAACATCGATGATGAGACGCCGCCGCTGGATCGGGTCGTGGCCGGCGCCCGCGAGTTGCAGCGGGTGCAGGCGCTGATTGAGCGGTTGCCCAGCAAGTGCCGGCGTGTGTTCATCCTGCGGCGCATTCATGGTGTGTCGCAACGCGAGATCGCCAAGATGTTCGGCATTTCAGAAAATGCCGTGGAGAAACAGGCCGTGCGTGGATTGAAGGCGATATTGAAAGCCCTGGAAGGCGATGAGAGGACTGCGGAATCACAAGGAGAGAACCATGAGCGTTCGCGAGACCGTACCCGAAGTCGCTGATGAGGCGGCAGTGTGGGCTACACGGATCGACGCCGGTGCGGTCGATCCCAACAATGACGCGGCGTTGCGTCACTGGCTCGAGGAAGATCCCCGTCGGCGTGGGGCGCTATTACGCGCCGAAGCGGCGTTGAGTTTCGTGGATCGTGCGCGAGCGCTGGGCGGAGTGGTGCCGAAGCCGAGCCCGCGCCCAATCTGGATACGGCGCAAATTGGTGTTCCTGGGCGCGGCGCTGGCAGCTAGTCTTGCCGGCGTGTTGCTGCTGCTGCCGGGAGCACTTCACTACAGCACGGGACTTGGGCAAATGCTCAACGTGCCATTGACCGACGGCTCGGTGGTCTCTCTCAACACACTAAGCGCGGTCGACGTGACCATGCGTGCTAAGGCGCGGGAAATCACACTCGTGCGTGGCGAGGCGTGGTTTCAGGTGGCCCACGATGTACAACGGCCCTTTGTCGTCAGCGCCGGGCGCGTTCGAGTTCGTGCGGTAGGCACCGCGTTTACGGTTTACAGACAGGATCATGGCGCGGACGTACTTGTCACGGAAGGCGTTGTCGAGACTTGGACGGCCGGGAAGGAAGACCAGATCGTGCGAGTCGCGGCCGGCTCGAAAGCGTACGTCGATGAATACGATTCGGCAAAGCTGACGCTGGTCACGACCGATGGTGCACGTGCGCTTGCGTGGCGTGAAGGACAGATTGTTCTCGAGGGAGAAACTGTTAAAGAGGCAATCGCGCAGTTCAATCGTTACAACACAATCAAACTCACTGTGGCCGATTCGAGTCTCGCTGAAGAGAAGGTTGTCGGACAATTTCGTGCGACTGAACCCATGAGGTTTGCGGAGGCAGTCTCGACAATACTCGGAGCTACGATCACCCAACAGGGCGATACGATTCAGCTCTCGCCAGCGAGGCGACACTAAGGTTTTGTGAGGGGCGCGGGACGGAATGTCGCGTGCCATGCATCGTTCCCTCAAGACGGGCGCATTGAACGCACCGCTTGGGAGGGATTGATATGACGCCGATGGCAACTCGCCCGACTCGTTTTGGATTTGTCTTGCTCGTAAGCCTGGTATTCACAGGCGTTCAGCTTAGCCATGCACAAACGAAGGACTTCAACCTTCCGGCCCAGCCTGCCATCAAAGGAATTCCCGATTTTGCGCGTCAGGCCGGCGTCCAAATATTGGTATCGGAGAAGCTCATCCGCGGCAAGCAAACCGCTGCCGTCACGGGCTCGCATTCGATCGAAGAGGCGTTGGCGATTCTCCTGCAAGGGACTGGGCTAACGGCCACGTCCAAGGACGGTGGGACGTACACGGTAGTCGTGGCGCCACCGATCAACCCCATCGGAGGACCCATTCATTTCGAGATTCCAGCGGAGAGTCTGGCGATCGCCATCCAGGACTTCAGCACGCAGTCGCATTGGGTAGTCGTGGCGCCGGCGGCACTGACCACAGGAAAGAGAAGCAATGCGGTACGGGGTACCATGTCGCCCTCCGACGCGCTACGGCGATTGCTCAAGGCATCTGGGCTGACCTTCGTGCGCGGGAGCGACGACAGCATCACGATTCAGGCGGCAACGGCAGGTGCCACGACCGCTGATGCCGAAGGTCCCGTAGCAGCTGACGTATCGGTGCAGAGTCAGCGAGACATTCAAGTCTACGAACCCGGCGGCAATGTCGACGTACTGCGCACCATCGATGATGTGCAGCCGTACTATATATTTGACAGTCAGGCAATCGAGCAGTCCGGTGCTTCGAATATAGAGGACTTCCTCAAGCAGCGGCTGACGATGAATACCGTCTCTGCCACCAATAGTCAGCTGGCACAAGGTGGCCCTAGTATCCTCGGCAACACTAGCTCGATCAATCTGCGCGGTCTGGGGCTCAATGAAACCCTAATCCTGGTCAATGGGCACCGCATGGCCGGCGTCCAGGAGTCCTCCACCACCGGCCAGCCCGACATCAACGGGATTCCCTTGGCAGCGATCGATCGGATCGAAGTCCTACCCTCCAGTGCCAGCGCCATTTACGGCGGCAGCGCGATGGGCGGCGTCATCAACATCATTCTCAAAAAGAACTATCAGGGCGGAGACATCAGGTATACCTACGACAACACGACGGCGACAGATGCTCCGACCCAAACGCTTTCCGCAACGTACGGCTTTTCGTTGGAAGGCGGCAAGACTCACGTGATGATCACCGGTCAGTACTCGGATTCCACTCCGCTCCTCCTCCAAGACAGACTCAATCTCGTCGATCGCGGGATTGATACGATCCTAAAGAACGATCCCTCCTTCTTCTATTCGACAGCCAATCCATTCCCTGGAGCCGCCACGAATATCGCCCTTTCTCCATATCCTTACTTCAACAGCAATTTTACCCAGATAATTTATACAAACCCCCAAAATTCAACCTTGACTCTCAAGAACGGCACGTCGCTCAATTCTCTTATCACCCATCTGCCTGCCGGTGCTTCACCGACGACCAACCTATCTTCGGCGCTGTTGGCTAATGCCGGCACCTACAACCTGAACTTGGCGCCGGGGACTGGGGAGTTTGCCCTGCAGAACGAAATAGGTGTATCTCCCCGCATCAAGTCGTTGATCGGCACTGTCAGTCGGGAGATGACTTCCTGGCTCGACGCTTTTGTCGAAGTGTCGACTGTGAGCAACGCGTCGGTGGCGATGGCCAATCCATTCGGCGGCAGCTACGTAGTTCCGGGCAATGCGCCTACGAATCCATTCCAGGAAAACGTTTCAGTCACCTTTCCCTTGAAGGTTTCCGTCCCCGTGGACAGCGATTCGGTTACCCAGACCGTTACTTCCGGATTCACTTTTAGATTGCCCTCTGGTTGGACCGGAGAAACGGACTATACCTGGTCGCAAAATACATACAGTTATGACTACAGTTCGAATATCGACGGCACCGCTTTCAATAAAGCTTTGGCGGATGGCACCGTCAACCCCTTCGTGGATACGATTACCTATCCGCCGAATCTCGCGCCCTACCTAGCTCCCTACTTCTCCAGCGCCTCATCTACGGTTAATGATGTGGCGTTGCGGGGGTCAGGCCCGATTTTCCATTTGCCCTGGGGCGATCCTATCCTCACGATCGGGCTGGAGCATCGCAAGGAGGGTTATCCACCCAATACTACCTTTGCCAACGATCCATTGACGCCGGCCAATGATTCCGAATACGTTTCATTCGGTCAAACGGAGTCCACCAATTCCATCTACGCGGAAGCGCAGATCCCGGTGGTCACGGCAAAAAACGCGCTACCCGGTATTCATTCCTTCGAGCTCCAACTGGCCAGTCGTACTGAACTCTATTCAGTCAGATCGGGTACCGAGACCGAATCCTTTTCAGGATCGCCGCCCGTTTTCACAGGATACGATGTCACCAATGCGAATGGCCAGCCGTTCTCTGCCACCGCGAACTATCACACCAGCACGCCGACTTTCGGGTTCAAGTATCGGCCGGTTAACGATCTAATGTTTCGAGGCTCTTTTGGTAAGGCTTTTCTGCCGCCAACGTTCGGCCAACTCGAACCGAATCCCAATGTCGCCGTGAACGGAGCACAAGTCGTGGACCCGAAGAATCCGGGTGCTGGGCCCTATAACGTTAATCTACTAAGCGGTGGCAACCCGAACCTAACGCCTGAGCACAGTGAGGATTGGGACGCCGGCCTGGTGTTCGAACCGAAGGACAACGGCCTGCAGGGTCTTCGGGCGGATCTCGAGTACTATGAGATCACTCAGTACGGCGTCATCACCTCGCTCACACCGCAACAGATTGTGGACGATCCCGCCTTGGCGGATCGGGTGATTCGCGCCCCAAGCGGGCTCATCACTCAAATCAACGACAGTCTCCTCAATGCGGTCAAGTACAGGACCAAGGGTTTTGACCTGTCCGCGGACTATCGAAAGCCCACATCGCTTGGCACCTTCGATTTGCGCGCCATGGCAACCGTCATCGAGCATGACAAGCAACAGACCACCCTGGATCAGCCGTTCGTGGACTTCGTCGGCTGGCCGGGCAGTGGCGGCGTGGCGAAGACGAAGGCCAATGCAACGCTGACCTGGATCTACCGCGACTGGACTGTCGCCTGGACCACCCGTTGGTTCGATGGCTATCACCAAGTAGGCGCTCCCGGCGATCCGAGCGGCAACACCTACCCAGGATTCGTGCAGGCTCAAGGGAGTACCACAATACCCTCGCAGATGTACCACGATCTATTTGCCAGCTACACCTTTGGCAAGGGCGATGGTCCTTCCATCTGGCCCCGTCGCTTGATTTCCGACTTCGTGATCCAAGTCGGCGTGAAGAATCTCTTCAACACTCTGCCGCCGTTTGATGCAAGCAACGCTAACGCGCCGTACTACTACAGCACCTACGGCGATGTGAAGCTGCGAGAGTATTGGATCTCGGCGCGCGCGTCCTTTTAAGAACAAACCTATGGAGAACGCGAATCTGTGGAATATGACGAAGGGAATTCTCACTATCCTACTTGGAGCTTGGAACGCTGCGTTCACAGCTACTATCCACAGGCAGATTTTCCTGCCGAAGCGTTATCGACCCGGCATCAATATAGCTATGTCGGCAATAGCGGCGTCGCTGAAGATTACCGTGGCCTACGGGGCTGGACTCCCACTTGATTCGGCGACAATTTCTCATTGGGCAACGGTGGGGACTCCAGCGCTCAGTGCTGATGGACGTTACGCGGCGTTAGCGGATCACAGTGAACGAGGGAACTCCGTCGTTATTGTGCGCACAACGGGAGCGAGCTGGCGGGTAGAAGAGAACGGAGTGCTCTTGGGCTTTAGCGCCGATTCGCGCCTGGCGATTCTCTCCGGCGGAGAAAATGCAGGAATCACTATTCTGACACTGGGCTCATCGTCGCGGATGGCCATACCCAATGCACGGTCTGCGGTACTGCGGAGTCGGCTGAATAACAGCATGCTGATGTTTAGACGCCCAAGGCAAGGGGGGCAGGACGTCGTACTGCGGAAACTCTCAACAGGCAAAGAGAGTGTGTTCCAAGACATCGCGGCTTTTGAACTGAGCGACGACGGGAGTTCAGCTCTTTTACGACGGTCGACTGGCTCTGCGCCGAACCAGCGTATTCAACTCATTTGGCTGGAAGTTCAGACGGAGCGAATTCACGTGCTGTGGGAAGGAAGTAGCGTAGACCGCGTGCACTTTGATGCGCCCCACGTGCATCTCGCATTTATCGGCGAGAAGGCCATTGATGGCGCAGAGACTGAGTCTCTATGGTATTTCCAGCGGGGGGATCTAACGGCGCGCCGCATTGCCGACGTTGCTCTTCTGCCGCTGAGTCGTAGCATGAGATTTGGTGACATTGAGGCAGTAGCGGGTGATGGCGGCCATGTTTTTTTAGGACTAAAGAAAGTCGAGCCCAAGGGGTCCTCGGCGCAGTCTTCTAAACTCCACATCTGGAATTACCGGGACTCTAGCCTGGAATCCATGCGATCTGAAAACCGCAGCTATCTGGCGAGTATTAGGGTATCGGACGGCCGTCTAACAGTCTTAGAGGGTGAAGGCGATCAGGCCACACTTAATGGAAGTCAAAGCATTCTCATTCAGCACCGAATTGGAGATTCTGGCGAGCGGAAATGGAATCCGGCTGGGGTAAATTCGATTTTTATTTTGAGCAATCCGGAAGCGGAGCGAATACCCGTGGGGGAAAATGGACAGGAATTGCCGAACCTGTCTGCGGCCGGGCATTACGTGATCTTCTATAGCGTTATGGAGCACAACTGGATGTCCTACGATGTGACTTCCGGCTCCACCCGAAATATTACTGCATCGATCCCGACATCCTGGACTAGCGAAGATAATGGTACGCCGTCCTCACCCACCTTCCCCTACAGGCCAGTTGTATGGACGGCTGCCGACCAACGAGTCCTGCTCTACGATCAGTATGATATTTGGGTCGTGGACCCGAGCGGCCGTGCGCCATCAGTTAGCCTGACCAAGGGATTTGGCAGGCAACACCACATCGTGCTGCGTCTGGCTGATGACAGCACATCCCTTTTCAATCGCCGCGTCCCTCTAATGCTAAAGGCCTTCAACCGTGACACCAAAGAGACGGGTTATTTCACAACAATGCTCGGAACCTCCGCTGACCCAAAGCGGCTGACGATGGGGCCGTATGTTTACGATTTCGACGATATCGGGGGCCAGGCACCGATCAAGGCCGCCCACGCTGAGGCCTACCTCGTGAGTCGGGAAAGTGCGACCGCGTCGCGGAACTGGTTCTTCACCTATGACTTCAAGACGTTCACGCCGATTAGTGATGTGCATCCGGAACGGGGGGTAAACTGGCTGAGATCCGAACTGATGAATTGGCCGCTGCCCGATGGGACGATGGATCAAGGCGTGCTTTACAAACCAGAGAATTTTGATCCGTCAAGGAAATATCCCGTAATTTTCAATTACTACGAAAGACTGTCCGATAAGTTGAACGCGTTCATAGTTCCCAAAATATCTGACGGAGAGTTAGATATTCCCACTTTTGTCAGTCACGGGTATCTCGTCTTCACGCCCGACATTCATTTTGAGGTCGGTCATCCGATGGCCAGCGCGCTGTCGGCATTGGAGTCCGCAGCCAGGTATTTGTCAACAATGCCTTGGGTTGACGCATCCAAACTGGGACTCCAGGGCATCAGTTTCGGCGGTATGGAGACTAACTACATTGTAACGCACTCGCATCTCTTCGCCGCCGCGAACGCTTCCTCCGGGATCGACAACTTTGTAAGTGGGTATGATTCAATCCTTGAAGATGGCACGAGCGCGCAGAGTCTGTACGAAAATACGCAAATTCGGATTGGACCCACCCTCTGGGAGCGACCTGATCTCTATATTGAGAACTCCGCTATTTTCAATGCCGACCATACGACGACGCCACTCCTTCTAATGCACACCACGAACGATGGCGTATGTCTGTTCTACCAAGCGGAGGAGTTGTTTGTGGCACTTCGGCGGTTAGGCAAGCCGGTGTGGATGCTCCAGTATGACGACGCGGATCACTTCTTAATCGGGACTGCCGCTGAGGACTTCTCGACGAGACAGATGCAGTTCTTCGATCACTACTTGAAGGGCTCGCCGCCGCCGAAGTGGATGACCGAGGACGTGCCTACCCGGCTCAAGGGAATTGAGACAGGGCTTGAATTGGATACCAGTGGTCAAGAACCTTAGTGCCTGGCGCCCTGATTTCTACAAAACCTGACCAGCTTTCGCGTTGACGGTTGGTATCAGAGCGCCAAAGCTGTCGACTGTTCGATTCCCAAAGAGATCCTCAATGAATAAAACTTTTCTCGTGGCGTTGTTCTTGGCTGGGTGGAGTTCGACGGTCGCCGCGGATGACGATTGGAAAATGCAACCGGTGGGCATTCAAAGCCGCTGGGCGGCGCTGGTCAGCCCCACGAATGCGCTCCCGGAATACCCGCGGCCACAAATGGTTCGCAGTACGTGGACGAATCTCAATGGGTTGTGGCAATACGCGATCACTGCAAAAGATGCGGGGACGCCGAACAATTACGATGGTCAGATCCTAGTGCCCTATCCGCTCGAGTCAGCGCTCTCCGGAGTGCAGAAGAGGCTGCAGCCGGATCAGATCCTGTGGTATCGGCGCACGATCATGCCCGACGCCAAGAAGGGAGCACGGACGCTGTTGAACTTCGGCGCCGTGGACTGGCAGGCAACGGTATATGTCAACGGAACGGAGGTCGGATCTCATCAAGGGGGATACGAGAACTTCTCGCTCGATATCACTGATGCGCTGAAGGTCGGTTCCAATGAGCTCATCGTCAAGGTCGCCGATCCCACGGATACGGGTCCGAATCCTCACGGCAAGCAAGACTTGAATTCTATCGGGATCGGGATCACGTACACACCCAGCAGCGGGATTTGGCAGACCCTGTGGCTGGAGACGGTACCTGGTACCTACATCGAGAGCATCTCAACGACGCCGGACGTGGATGGTGGGGAGCTGCGCGTACGGGTGAACCCAAGCGCGCTGGCGGCAGGCCTATCGGTGAAGGTCACGGCGCTGTCCAACAGGAAGACGCTCAGTGCGGTCACTGGTGAGGCGGGTGCGGAGCTCCGCTTGCCGATACGGAAGGCCCACTTGTGGTCACCCGACGATCCGTACCTGTATGACCTGAAGATAAGCCTGCTGAAGCACGGTAAGCCCGTCGATGAGGTCAAGAGCTACTTCGGTATGCGCAAGATCGAGATAAAGAAGGACGAGAAGGGGATCGAACGGATCTTCCTAAACAACGTGTACACCTACAACCTGGGGACTTTGGATCAGGGGTTCTGGCCAGATGGGCTATACACCGCTCCCACGGATGAGGCACTCAAGTTCGATATCCAGGCGATGAAGGCGATGGGATTTAACACCATCCGCAAGCACATCAAGGTCGAGCCTGAGCGTTGGTACTACCACTGCGACACGTTGGGGATGTTGGTGTGGCAGGACATGGTGAATCCGGGCAATGATACGCCAGAGGGCCAACAGGAGTTTGAGGCGGAAGCGGCAGCCACTCTTAAGCAACTGCACAATCACCCGAGCATCACGACGTGGGTCCTGTTCAATGAGGGATGGGGAGCCTATGACCAGGAGCGGCTTACAAAATGGATGAAGTCGGAAGACCCTTCTCGGATTGTCGATGGGCACACGGGCGAGGAGCGGTTCAGGGGGTCGCCTAAGGATCCGACCCAGAAATGGCCGGGGAGCGATGTGACCGACATTCACCCCTACCCAGGGCCGGATATCCCGCTGCAACTGCCTGGCAAGGCGCGGGTAATTGGTGAATTCGGCGGCTTAGGTGTGGTGGTCGATGATCACGTGTGGGATGAGTTCTATGCGTCGGGCTCGCCGTACCGAAATGTCACGGCGGCTGAGATGACAAAGAGCTATGAGGAACTGACCACGAAACTCAAGGACTATGAGTCACAAGGTCTGACAGCCTCGATCTATACCCAGCCCTACGATGTGGAAGGAGAGCAGAACGGCTTGATGACCTATGACCGGGCTGTCATCAAGATCCCGCTGCAAACGCTACAGCGGATTCACGCCAGCCTGGTGCCCACATCACAGGCCGCGCAAACCCTGGCCAGTGCGGTGAAGATGGAGGATGCCGATACCCGTTCGGAGGCTGAGCGCTATGTGGCGTACATCCATGGTTACGAGCAGGGGGATCATAGTCCAAAGCTGGTGCGCCATCTGATCCTAAAGGCCCTGCGGGCCAAGAGCGAGGAGCCTGGGGTAAGCGCGGAGCGCGAGCTGATTAACCAGTTTCGCGAACCGTACAGTTCGGATCAGTGGGCGTTCATTGCGGCAGCCACCCGAACGACGAGCGATGCAGGGTTCGATTTGCTGCAACACCACCGCGAGCAAGCGGATGCGGCGCTGAAGGACTACCAGCGCTTGCTCAGCAACGATCCGGCGGAGCGACGCATTCGAAGTGCCATCGTACGCTCCGAGATTGATCCGCGGTTTACGAAAGGCTCCGCGGCACCCGATTGGAACGCGTTCGTGGCAGAGATGCAAAATCGGTATGGCCCGCTCGGGGCCGAGGCCGCGTACCAGGAAATCCTTGCCCACTCCTACAACCCTTTGTGGCTCGGGGAGGTACTCGAAGACACGTGCAGCAACGATTTCAAGTCCCTTGCGTCCGCCAAACCGGAAATCGCGGAAGCGCTGCGGGATCCGCACTCTGCGGAAAGTCGCCATCGCGATGCGCTCATGCGCGATACAGCGGCGCCTTTTTTTGCTCGTCAGGTCGAGACAATGGAGTGGAATGGCGATCAGGGTATCGGTCCGTTTCTAACCAGTCAGACAGATCAGCATGGCCTAGTAGGCTTCTCGGCCGTCTGCAGCCAGGGAAAGGCTATCTTTGGCGGCGAGGTTCTCAAGCGTTTCCTACCCGTGTTTGAGCGTAGTTACGTCGAGTATTTTAAAACCGCGTATGCACGCAGCAACTTGAATATCAACGAAGTGTCATGGTTGGTCGTTATCCGCAGCAAGGACGCGGCGGTTCTCAGTGCGGCGGTGGCGGCGGACAAATACAGCCTGGAGAACTTCGAACCCAATAACCCAGCTGCCATTGACACCTACGCGAGCCTCTTGTACAAAATCGGTCGAGTGCCCGAGGCACTGCAGTATGAAAAGAGAGCCGTCGAACTCAGCGGCGGTAAAGACGACGCAATCAATGTGGACTACGAAAAAATGCAAGCGGGCAAGCCTACTTGGCCAACAAGCTAGGTTTCTGAGCCCGATTATCGGAGTGCTAGGAATTGGCATACGACGCTCGCACGATGTCTATGTATTCCCGCCGGCGCTTTCTAGGAATTTCAGCAACAGCGGCGTTGCTGCCGGCGGCCAGTCTGTTCAGCCGTCCGTCGTCCGCTCAGGCAGTAACAGAGAACAACGCGGCAACAACACGAATCGTCGTTGATTCCGAACGGTTGATTGCCCAGATCGATCGCAACCTGTTCGGCTCATTCATCGAGCAGCTCGGTCGCGCGGTCTACGAGGGCATCTACGATCCGGGCTCACCGCTTTCCGATGCGCACGGATTTCGGAAGGACGTCCTGGAGGAAATCCGCGCACTTCAGGTTCCGATCATCCGCTATCCCGGCGGCAATTTCGTCTCGGGGTACAACTGGCTCGACGGGGTCGGTCCCGCCAAGGATCGACCGCGGCAGTTGGACAAGGCCTGGAATTCGATCAACACCAATCAATTCGGCACCGACGAATTCATGGCCTGGTGCAAGGCGGTGGGCACCCAGCCGCTGATGGGCTTGAACCTCGGCGATGGCGCGCCGGAGCAGGCGGCAGCGCTGGTGGATTACTGCAATACGGAGAAGGGTACGCGGTGGAGCGATTTGCGTCGCCGGCATGGCATCGCCGAACCCTATCGGGTCCGGAACTGGTGTTTGGGTAACGAAATGGATGGGCCCTGGCAGATCGGACATGCGACAGCCCCTGCCTATGGGCAGAAGGCGGCGGATGCTGCTCGGCGCATCCGAGCGCTAGATCCTTCGGTGCGCCTGATTGCCTGCGGTTCGAGTGGACCCTTCATGCCTACTTACCTGGACTGGGACCGGCAGGTGCTGGAAGAATGTTACGACGATGTCGATGCGCTGTCGCTGCATCGATACCTGGGCAATACGGAGCGCGACACCGGAGGATCGAGCGCGAATTATCTGGCGATGAATCTGTCCATGGACCAACAAATCGCCGAGACGCTGGCGGTCTGTGATTATGTGCGTGGGCGTAAACGGTCGCGGAAAAAACTCTGGCTGTCGTTCGATGAGTGGAACGTCTGGTATCGGACCATGGGGCCTACGGACACCGATGGGGCAGGGCGCCAGGCTCCGCACCTGCTGGAGGAGGTGTACAACCTGGAAGACGCGTTGCTGGTGGGGGGACTCATTATCACTCTGCTGCGCAACTCGGATCGCGTGCGCATTGCGTGTTTGGCGCAACTGGTCAACGTGATCGCGCCGATTGTAACGAACAAGAAGGGCCTGCTTCGGCAGACGATCTATTATCCTTATAAGTGGGCACTCGACTTCGCGAGAGGCGCGGCGTTGAACTTGCTGGTGACGTCGCCGACTTACGAAGTCACGAATCGCGACCCGGTGGCGTACGTGGATGCGGCCGCGACTGCCGCGCGCGAGGCTGGCACGACGACATTGTTCTTGCTGAATCGAGATCTCGCAAGGGCTCGAATCGTGGAGGTCGTGTGGCAGCAGACGCCGCCCACGAGAGTTCTGTCCTCGCTGGTGCTGACCGGCGGGGATCTGAAAGCCTTCAATAGCTTCGACGCGCCGCGGCGGGTGCAGCCGCAGCCCCTCGACCATCCGGTGACTACCGGATCGCGGACGATGATCGAATTGCCGCCACAGTCGTTCGCTGCGATCCAATTCGGCGCTTAGCGACGCGTAAGACCCTGGCGGACCTCTGTTTTGCAGGTTCTGGCGCGTCCGGAGACACCCGGCGCGCGGCCATTCCCTTGCGCCCGCGCAGCACTATGCTGCATGACAGCATTCCGAACGCGTGCTGCGGGTTAGTCCGGGGCGCAGGCCACCCACATATAAGAGTGTAGGACGTAGGGGTACCGCCCCGGCTTACGTCTATCCTACGAGGAACACCATGTGTACACGTGATGGCACCGGTTTGACCCCGTGTGACGGTTGCCGCATCCATGCGGGCGCTTGGAACTCTCGCGCCACATGTTCTCGACTGGATTGGCCGCCTTGAACGCCGACCCCACCCACGTCTACGAACCTTCCGGCCCCAGCGATTCCGGGCCTGAGGAGCGGCCGTTCTCGGTGGAGAAGTGTGTTCGCCGCTATCACGATTTCCTGATCGGCTACCTTCGACGCCGTCTAGGCACCTCCGAAAGCGCCTCCGACGTCGCGCAGGAGACTTACATTCGACTCCTCAAGTACCAAGGGGCCGACGATGTCCGGTCCGCGCGCGCCCTGGTATTTCACGTCGCCACCAACATAGCCAACGACCGGATTCGCGCCGAGACCTCGCGTCGCGCATCGAGCCACCAACCTATTGACAGCGTCGAGGTGGCCTCCGACCAACCTTCAGCCGAGCGCGTCGTGTCCGCCGAGCAAGACCTCGCTCTGCTCTTGCAGGTGATTGCGGATTTGCGTCCTAAATGTAAACGCGTGTTTCTCCTCAGTCGTGATCAATGTATGACTCACGCGGAGATCGCTGCGCATTGCGGCATCTCGGTGAAAATGGTCGAGAAATATATTGCCAGCGCGCTCGCCGAGTGCCTGAAGAAACTCAACGGTGTCTCCAATGCAAGCTCCAATGCCACAACCCGCCATCGATCCACGATTGCTTGACGAAGTCGCGGCCTGGCTCGCGCGCCTCGAGGCGCCGGACTGCACGGATCTCGACCGCGCGGGCTTCGAGCGTTGGCGACAAACGGACGACGCGCATGAAGCGGCGGTGATCGCGGGACAACGGCTCAGCGTCACGATCGCGCACCTGTTCGCTGCGCATCCGCAGATTGGGGCGCTTTGCGAAGAGGAGAGCAGGGTCGATCAATTGACCAGCGAGCCGATGCTGGACGTCACGCCGCAATTGTGGCGGCGGCGTGCGTGGTGGATCCCGGCAGCCCTGGCGGCTGGCGTGGTTACGATCGCTATTTCAGCGCTCATGCTTCGTAGCACGCGCATCGCGCCAGCTGCGCAACCGACGACCTTCCAGGCCGCCGAGCACGAGCCCGCTGATGTGAGTCTACCGGACGGATCGCGCATCCATTTGGACGCCGGCGGTTCCATTGCTGTCATCATGAACAATCACGAGCGGGTAGTCGAACTGCGTGCGGGCAGAGCCCTCTTTGATGTAGCCCATGATGCTACCAAGCCGTTTTCGGTTACCGCCGGCCGCGGGCGGGTCACGGCCGTAGGAACCCGCTTCCAAGTGGACCGCAGCGCCAATGATGTTCGCGTGACGCTTGCGCAGGGCGTCGTACTCGTGACGAATGGCGCTCGAGACGGCGGGTTTTCTCACTCCGAGTATCTGCAGCCCGGCGAGGAACTTGCGTTCGGACTGGACTCCTCCTCGTGGAACAAGCGCGTGGTAGATGTCGACACCGCAATTGCGTGGTCGCGCGGGCGCCTCATTTTCCACGGCAGTCCACTCACCGAAGTGCTTGAGACCTTGAGCAAGTATTCCGATCACCCGATCATCTTGAGCAACTCGAGCCTCGCGCTACTCGAGGTCAACGGCACGTTCGCAATCGGTGACACGGCCGGCGCACTCTCCGCGTTGGCGGCCATTATTCCCGTGACTATCTCGGTCGATGCGAACGGAGAAACAGTCCTGTCTCCCGTGACAAAGCATTCGCTATCGTCCGCGCCCACCCCGTCGCGGTAGTAGGGTAACAGCAGCCGGCTCCGTCTTGGGTCGGAAGGGTCTCTCACTAAGCGCGTAGCGAAGTGAATCACAAAGACCCAAGGGGGTGGGAATGAGATCGTATCTGGTCATTGCGCAACTATTGCTGGCGGTGGTCGCCGTCAGCGATCCTATCTTGCCGGTACTCGCAGCAGACGCCGCCGCGCAGACATATTCATTCGACGTACCAGCCGGGGATCTCATCGCGACACTCGAGAAGCTCGCCGAGGTGTCCGGAATTCAACTCGTCTATGACAAGGCAGTTCTGGCCGGCCGTAAGGCACCCGTGCTGAAAGGGACGTTGACGGTCGACAAGGCACTCGGATTGGTACTCAAGGGATCCGGGGCTACTTGGAAGCGTGCGAGCCCGACTTCGATCGTGATCCGGCCGGCATCCCCGACGGGCGACAACAAAGTCGGGAAGGGCGCCGCCACTTCGGTAGATACGGAGGGGCCGGTGAGTGCCGATGTGTCGGTGCAGAGTCAGCGAGTCATTCAAGTCTACACGCCGGGCGGCAACGTCGATATTCCGCGCACCATCGACGATGTGCAGCCGTACTACGTCTTCGACAATGAAACGATCGAGAATTCCGGTGCCCAGAACGTCGAGGATTTTCTTAAGCAGTATCTGACCATGAATACCGTCGCGTATTCAAACAACCAGATTTATGGGCCCGGCGGCGCTCCAAATGGCGCCACGGCATCGGGATTGCTAGGCAACACCAGCACCGTTAATCTGCGTGGACTAGGACCCAACGAGACCTTGATTTTGGTGGATGGGCGCCGCATCGCCGGTGTGACGTTTCAAGGCACCAGTGAACAGCCGGATATCAACGGCATTCCAATGGCGGCGATTGATAGAATTGAGGTTCTCCCTTCAGGGTCGGGGGCCATCTATGGTGGCAGTGCCATGGGCGGTGTGATCAACATCATCCTGAAGAAAAACTACAGCGGGGGAGACTTCAAGTATTCGTATGACAATGTGACCAAAGGAAGCTCTGCGATCAATACCGTGGATGGCTCCTACGGGTTTTCGTTAGGCGATGGAAAGACTCACGTGATGATGGCGGCACACTACTCGGAATCGGATCCGCTATTGGTGGGTGATCGTGCGGACCTGATCGAGCGTGGGTTGGGCACGCTTCTCAGAAACAACCCGAATATATTTGGTACGCTTCCCCCCACGCCGAGCAATCCTGACGTATCTCCATTTCTCGGGGGCACGACGCCTAATATTGTCAGCGACGAATTCACCCCCAGTGGAAGCATAGTCCCGCTGACGCTGCTCAACGGCACTTCACTCAACGCCTACGCAACCTCTATTTGTCCGGGTCTGTCTCCGTCCGCATCGCGCGTCGCGTTGAATGCCTGCGTACTCGCGAACGCTGGCAAACAGAATCTCGTGCTCGCTCCCGGTGTCGGCGAATTTGGTCTTGGGCAGCCTCTCGGGTTTTCCGCGAAGGTAGAGTCGGCGCTCGTCACGGTGCGCCAGACCCTGAATTCGTGGCTAGAAGCATTTGGCAACATGTCGATTGAGAAAAACGACGGATCATCCCTCTACAATCCGATATCGGATAACTACTGGCAAGTGCCACCTGGCGCTCCTACAAATCCGTTTCAGCAATACATCTTTATTCACTTCCCATCCACCTTGGCGGTCCCTTTTACGGTGTCCTCGTTGACGCGCTCTTTTACTGGGGGTTTTGTGGCCGCGTTGCCAAAGAACTGGACCAGTGAACTCGATTTCACGTGGTCCGGGAACAGCTTCCGCAATTCATACTATCAGTCGGATAACGACGGGTTGGATGGTGCCGGCCCTCTTTACCAAAGCGAGCCGATCGTTGGAGCTCTGGTAACGGGAGCCCTGAATCCTTTCGTCGATACCGGGAAATATCCCCTGAATCTCAGTCCCTACCTCGCTCCGGAGGGCTATTCGTCCACGTCTTCGCTAAACGACGTCGCCTGGCGTGCGACGGGCCCCCTTTATCCCCTGCCATGGGGTGCTCCGACGCTGACCTTGGGACTAGAGCATCGCGAGGAGGGCTACCCGACAAACACCCAGCACCAGAACTACCCGATCGCTATTTACAATGATCAATACACGACGTACTTCGGTCAGCATCAGTCCACCAACTCGCTGTACGGTGAGACACACATTCCGCTTGTCGCGAACTCAAATGCGATTCCCGGAATCCGCTCACTTGAGCTTCAGATGGCCGGCCGCGTTGACCGTTACTCCGTTTACACAGGAACGACGTCCGAAACCGTATTTCCACAGCCAGACTTCGCTCCGGCCCCTTACATCTGCTATTCGCCGTCTAGTTCCACCAGCGCCTTTCCGAATCAATGCGATACGCCCGTGTCTGGTGGGACCACGAGCTATAACTCGATTAATAAGACCTTTGGGCTGAAATACAAGCCGATCGACGACGTTGCTATAAGAGCATCTCTGGCGACCGCCTTCCTGCCGCCTACCTATTCACAGCTATTGCCAAATTCAACGGTGGTTCCTAACGGTGATAACATCACCGATCCGAAAACGGGGGAACAATATTCCGTGAGCACCACTTCGGGTGGGAATCCGAATGTGAAGCCCGAGCACGACCGAAGCTGGGACATCGGTCTCATCTACCAGCCGCAGCAAGAGGCGTTGAAAGGCCTTCGCATAGATGTCGAGTACTACCAGATCAAGCAATCTGATGCGATTGTCAGCATCTCGGGGAATCAGATCCTATCGGATCCCACATTGGCGGCTGCTCGGGTGATACGCAGTCCGGTGACCGGGCTGATCACTGAGATCAACGAAAGCCTCATCAACGCTCCCGAATACAAAACCGAAGGGTTTGACCTAACTCTAGACTATCGGAAGCCCACACCCATCGGTCTGTTCGAGCTTCGAGCGCTGGGGACCTTTATCGATCACGAATACCGCCAGATCGCGTATGGGGTTCCGATGGCAGACTACGCGGGATGGACCGATGAAGGCGGTGAAGCGAAGGCGAAGGTGAACGGAACGGTGACTTGGAGTTATCACCAATGGAATCTGGGGTGGACAACGCGATATTACGGAGGATATTCGGCAAACCAGGCACCTGGGGATCCTGTTTTTGCGTGCCCTAGTTGTACACGGAACCAGGGCAGTGATCGGATTCCCGGCCAGATCTACCACGATTTGGTTGCCACTTATTCTCTTGCGAAGTTTGCTGATGGCCACCATTGGCTTTCGCCGCTGACGATCCAGCTGGGGATCAAGAACGTGTTCAACGCATGGCCGCCTTTTGACGCGAACGATCCCCCCTTCTACTCCAGTCCGTACGGAGACGTTCGCCTGAGGGAGTACCGACTCTCGATTCGGGCGTCGTTCTGAGCTGCGGGTTTTGCGCGTGAGAACGGATCCGACGGTAAGTCGGCGTTATGCAGAGGGCGCACGAGAGAGTTGGCTTGTGCAAGTGGTGACAGTATGTGTAACGCTCGCGGCTCTTTTTGTCGCTACGGTGGTATCGGCGGCACCCTCAAACAAACCGCCGCTCGCTGGAAATGTCTACCGCGAATGGCCTTCACTAGGCGAAGCCAAACTGAGCGACGACGGGCGATATGCAGCGTACACCGTAGAGATCATTGAGGACAGCGCGGTACGGCGTGCCAAGACAATTGTCCGGTCTATTGATAGTCCTTGGCATACTGAGATTCCAGATGTTACTGCTGGGGCAATCCAGTTTTCGGCTGAGAGCAAGTATGCAATCTACCTCGGCCCAAATCATGAATTGTCAATCGTTACCCTTGGAGCGAGCCGGCTGGAGCACATAACTGCCGTTAAGCGCTTTTCACTGGCGGGCAATGATCACGGTGAATGGCTCGTGTTCCTGCGAGAAGAGGGTCAACGGGAACTCACGATTCGTGATTTGGCTACGGGCGGGGACCGTCACCTCTATGGTATCGCGAACTATTGGGTCTCTGGTAATCGCCGCACGCTGATCGCCCTGGCACAAGACGCACCGATGAGTGGACAGCGGCTGCAGTGGATTAGTGTTACTTCCGGAGTGGCGCATACCCTATGGGATGGCCCGGAAGGGAGCGTCGTAAAGTCCCTTGTCGTGGAGGGTAGCGCTCGGCAGATTGCGTTCATCGTGGGCAGCCCAGACGCGGAGAGCGGCAAAGATTCGATCTGGTACTACAAGATCGGATATCAGGCGACGCTGCAGCTTGCGCGGAGCACCGCGAATACTGGCCGCGATACAAGGACCATCGAGGACATTAGCTTCGATTGGGACCCCCGACATCTTGTGGTATCCGTCAATCACCCGGAGCCACCGCCCGGGGTCGTAAACGGCGTCAATGTGGATGTGTGGAGCTATCGGGATGCGGTTCTCCAGTCCAGGCAACTGGTGGCCGCTAAAGGCGGCGCGGGGTCAATCGAGGACCGCACGATTGAGAACTTCGCCATAGAGCTGACGGGCGGACAGGTTATACCGCTCGGCCACCGTGGAGACCTGCGGGAATGCAGGGGCGAATACTGTGTCACGCAAGGATTCGATACCTCCGTGGATGCGGCTGAACTCGCATGGAACAATCGTCTGCGTCGTGCCGCGTACTATTCCATCTCCGCAAGACATGGAGTAACCACGCGTCTCAATGTGAGCCCGAATCGTCATCTGAGTTTGTCGCCCGACGGGCGATATGCAGTTTATTACGATCCAGAAGACCATGATTACCATGCGGTTTCGATGACCAATGGAGCGACTATTGATATTACACCGAGAATCCACACTGACTGGACAATCTTCGAGAACGACATGCCGGACGCGGCCGAGGCGGTCAACGCAGTTTGCGGTTGGGCCCACAGCGGAAACGCCGTCATTCTCCACGACCAATATGACCTTTGGCAGGTCGACCTGACTGGAGTGCGCGCTCCCATCAATGTGACCAATGGCTATGGGAAAGCGCACCAGATTACTCTTCGACTTGTTGGCCGAGATGCAGATCGGATCGTGAAATCAGGAGAGGCACTACTTCTGACGGCCTTTGATCGCAGGTCAAAGGACAATGGGTGGTTTCGCAAGAGGCTGGGAGATAAAGGAGATCCGGAGCGGTTATCGATGGGACCGTATATCTATGAGCTCATCGATGATCATGACGACCAAGGGGAGCCCCCGATTAAGGCGCGGGTCGCAGATGCCTATCTCGTGCGGCGCATGAGTGCCACCGAATCGTCGAACCTGTTTTACACAAGGGATTTCCGGACTTTCCACCGGTTAAGCGACATTCATCCGGAACGCGATTACAACTGGCTGACGACGGAGCTGGTCACTTGGGAGACACCGGGTTTTGGTCAGGCTCAAGGCATCCTGTACAAGCCAGAGAACTTTGATCCGGCAAATAAGTATCCTGTCATCTTCTACTATTACGAAAAGCTGTCTGATGGCCTGAATGCCTACCTCCCCCCGGGTCCTGACCATGGGCCGATCAATATTCCGTATTACGTCAGTCATGGATACCTGGTGTTCGCGCCGGACATCCACTACCGCCTCGGCGCACCGGGCGACAGCGCGCTGCGGGCCATCGTGTCGGCGGCGACCGAACTTAAGAAACGCCCGTATGTCGACGGTGATCATCTAGGGCTTCAGGGACACAGTTTCGGTGGCTACGAGACCAATTACGTAGTAACCCATTCCGGTATGTTTGCCGCGGCGGCCGAAGGATCTGGAGCCAGCGATTACGTCGGTAATTATGCGAGTTTGTGGGGCCCCAACAGTGCCATGGGATACTACGAACGCTCCCAAGGACGCATGGGAGCGACGCTGTGGCAGCAACCCACGGCGTACATTGAGAATTCACCGATATTCAATGCCGACAAAGTCACGACGCCGCTGCTCATGATGTCAAACAAGAAGGACGAGGGAGTTCCCTTTACCCAAGGTATTGAACTATTCACGGCGTTGCGTCGCCTGGGCAAGAGGGTGTGGATGCTGCAATATGATGATGGCGATCACACCGTCAACGGTAAGGATGCGCTGGACCTTCAGACTAGGACCCTCCAGTTCTTCGACTACTACTTGCGCAGTGCCCCGCCGCCAAAGTGGATGACTGAAGGAGTTCCTGCGCGCCTGAAAGGGATCGACGCGGGGTTTGAATTGGATACCAGTGGTCGCGCACCGTAGCTTCGTATCGGCGCTCTGACGATCAAGCCGACCATCCCGTGACGGGGGGCGGCGGATCAGTATCGAATTCCGGGACAAGTTTTCGCGGCAATCCGATTCAGCGCCTAGAGCGATGTACCGACGCGGTTAGCGATCTTCCTTCCGCACCCGCGCAGGGGTTTTGCCGATATGAGTCTTGAACACGGCCCCCATGTATTCCTGATGGGTGAAGCCTGCGCGTTCCGCCACCACGGCCAGCGGCAGATCGGTGCCGGCCAGGAGTTCACGGGCGCGGCGGATGCGCGCCGCGAGAATTTCGTCGTGCACCGAGCGATTGAGCAGCGCGCGGAAATTGCGCTGCAGTACGCTGCGCGATAGCCCCACCTGATGCGCAATAGCATCGACGTGAATTCTCTCGTGTGCATGCTCGCGAATCAGACGCAGCGCCGTGGCGATGGCGGGGTCATTGATGGACAGCACATCGGTGGAGAGCCGGGCGACGACTTGTTGTGGCTCCACCAGCACCGCCGCTTCAGGCGCCGCCGCACCGCTGCGCAGCGTGTCGAGCAGCGCGGCCGCTCGATACCCTACCTGTAAATGATTGGCTTGAACGCTGGATAGGGGAGGGAGGCACACTTCACATAGGGGTTCGTCGTTATCCACCCCGACCACGGCGATTTCGTCCGGCACCGAGACGCCGGCGCGGCGACAGGCTTCCAAGAACTGCGGCCCGCGTTGATCGCTGCATACCAGCACGCCCGCCGGTTTAGGTAAAGCCGTGACCCATCGGGCCAGGCGATCCTGTGCGCGTTCCCACGAGCGCTTGCCTGCGGCATCACGCCGGGTCTGGTAAATCGGCACCTCGGACTGCACGTCCGCGACGGCAGCGGAAAACGCGCCGTAGCGCGCAGCGGACCAGTTTTCTCCCTCGATGCCGAAGTAACCGAAGCGCCGAAACCCACGCTCCAGCAAATGCTCGGCGGCCATGCGCGCGATCGCGCCGTTGTCGACATGCACCAGCGGAAACGGCAAGCCGCCGACTAACCCTAAGACATCGATGACGGGCACACCGATCTGGGCGAGCTGCGAGGCCATCTCGCGGGTCTGAATGCGGGCGATGATGCCATCGCCATGCCAGCTATGCAGCCAAGGGGGTACCTGATCCCCTAGGCCGTGGGGTTCGTGGTACAGGGCCCAGGTGTCGCGCTCCCGCACATAGCGGGCGATGCCGCGCAGGATGTCGCGTCCCGAACCCAAGGAGGTTTCGATAAGCAACGCCACATGCGGCCGCTTGCGCGATGCGCTCGGCAGGCTGGAGCGGTTCGACGGAGGGTTCCTGGCCATCAAATCACGGCGACCCAATAGCTACAAAAGTTGACCGATTGTCTCACCCGGCCGCCGGGATTGCTCGTTAAACTCCGCACCGTCGCGCTGTGCTTTAGGGTTGCGAGGGTTATGTCACCATGTCGATCGAACGCCAATTCCTCGCCGGCGCGGCTGCGCTGATGCTCGCGACCGTGGATCTACATGCGGTATCCGCGGCGGAGCTGGCGCCTGGGGACAGTATCGTGCATGCGCCCTTCGGCCACACTCAGGCGGGGGTTGCGGTGGAGCGCTACACCTTGCGCAACGCGCACGGGATGGAGGCGCAGATCGCCACCTATGGCGGGATCGTGACGCGGTTGACCGCACCCGATCGGCAGCAGCGGTACGGGGATGTGGTCCTGGGCTATGACAGCTTGGATGCGTACCTCAAGAGCAGCCCTTACTTCGGCGCGCTCATCGGCCGCTACGGCAATCGCATCGCGCGCGGGCGATTTACCTTGAACGGCACTCCCTACACGCTCGCGGTCAACAATGGGCCGAACGCGTTACACGGTGGCAAGGTCGGTTTCGACAAGGTGGTGTGGACGGCGACGCATGCTGCGGTGACCCCACAGGGACCGCAGCTCACCTTGCACTACATGAGCCGTGACGGGGAGGAGGGCTATCCCGGCAATCTCAAGGTCACGGCCGTGTACACGCTGACCGAGAATGATGCCCTGCGCCTGGAATACACGGCCACGACCGATAAAGACACCGTCATCAATCTCACTCAGCACTCGTATTTCAACCTGCGCGGCAGCGGGGATGTGCTGGGGCACGTGGTGCGCATTGCGGCCGATCGATTCACGCCGGTGGATGCGACGCTGATCCCCACGGGGGAGCTGCGCGCCGTGGCCGGGACACCGTTCGATTTCCGTCAGCCCACGGCCATCGGTGCGCGCATCGAGCAAGCGGACGAGCAGCTCAAATTCGGCAATGGCTACGATCACAACTGGGTGCTCAACAAGCCACCGGGGGAGTTCGGGGTGGTCGCGGTGATCGATGAGCCCAGCACCGGGCGGCGGCTCGAGGTGTCCTCGACCGAACCGGGCGTGCAGTTCTACACGGGCAATTTTCTGGACGGCTCCTTGATCGGCAAAGAAGACCGCGTCTATGCCTTTCGCTCAGGGTTCACGGTGGAGCCGCAGCACTTTCCGGACTCGCCGAACCATCCGCGCTTTCCGTCGGTCGTGCTGCATCCCGGGCAGACCTATCGCAATATCATCGTGTACCGATTCACTAGCGCGTAATGCTCGTGCATGAAAGTCGCCAAAGGATGGGCGAGTTGTCGCAGGATGCGCGCACCGCCGGACGATGCTCGTGAACGCTCTGATTCATCTGAAGGCCATCGATTGGTCGATCCTGTTTCTGTACTTCTTGTTCGTGCTGGGCGTCGGGGTCGCGCTCAAGCGGGGCGTGCGCACCAGCATGGATTTCTTTCTGTCGGGAAGGGCCATGCCGGCGTGGATCGCCGGCCTTGCCTTTATGTCGGCCAATCTGGGTGCGCAGGAAGTCATCGGCATGGCCGCATCCGGCGCCAAGTACGGTATTGCGACCAGTCATTTCTACTGGGTCGGGGCGATTCCCGCAATGGTGTTTCTCGCGGTGTTCATGATGCCGTTCTATTACGGCTCGCGCGCCCGGTCGGTGCCGGAGTACCTGCGCATGCGCTTCGACGAGAAGACGCGCGGCTTCAATGCCATCTCGTTTTGCTGCATGACCATCATATCCTCGGGAATCTCGATGTATGCGATGGGGCTTCTCCTCAATCTCTTGTTGGGATGGAATTTCAACGTGAGCATGTGGGTGTGCGCCGGCATCGTGCTGCTCTATGTGCGCTTAGGGGGACTCACCTCGGCCATCTACAACGAGGTGCTGCAATTCTTCCTGATCGTATTCGGGTTCGCGCCGTTGGTGATGTTGGGTTTGCATGATGTGGGTGGTTGGGCGGGGCTGCAGGCGGGTCTTGCGCACGTGGCGACCTCGCGGGGCTTCGCGCCCGGGGCGTGGAGCGAGTCGTGGCGTTTCATGGGCAGGCCCGCGGCGAATCCCATGGGCGTGGAATGGTTCGGCATGGCTATGGGCCTGGGGTTCGTGCTGTCGTTCGGTTATTGGTGTACGGATTTTCTCATCATTCAACGCGCGATGGCGGCCGAGTCGATGTCGGCGGCACGGCGTACGCCGCTGGTCGCGACTCTCCCTAAGATGCTGTTTCCGTTTCTGGTGATCGTGCCCGGCATGATTGCCATCGCGCTCACGCAACGCGGGGGCAGTGGCTTCGCTCTGCCGGCTAAACTCGACGGCAGCCCAAATTTCGATCTGGTGATCCCGATGATGCTGGGTCACTACTTTCCCAACGGCTTGCTGGGCCTGGGATTGACGGCGCTGATCGCGAGCTTCATGTCGGGGATGGCGGGCAATGTCACGGCGTTCAATACGGTGTGGACCAACGACATCTACCAGCCGTATATCAAGTCGGATGGGAGCGATCAGCATTACCTATGGATGGGGCGCAGCGCCACGGTGGTGGGGGTGGTGCTATCGCTGGGCGCCGCCTATCTCGTATCCGAGTTCAACAACATCATGGATGTGCTGCAGCTGGTGTTTGCATTCATCAATGCGCCGCTGTTCGCGACCTTTCTGCTGGGCATGTTCTGGAAGCGCACCAATGGGCACGGGGCCTTCGTGGGCTTGCTGGCCGGTACGGTTGCGGCCGCGATTCATCACGGCATCACGCTCCCTGGGTCGGCGGCGGCGGGGATTAAGGGCGGCTGGCTGGCATTGGTGCACCATTATCCGAGCGAGATGGCGCAGAACTTTTGGACCGCGATTTTTGCCTGGTCAGCGTGCTTCATCGTGACCATTCTAATGAGCCTCGCGACCGCGCCCCCCGACCGGAAGACTCTGGCGGGACTGGTGTACTCGGAGACTCCCCGCATCGAGAGCCAAGGCGTGCGTTGGTTCGAGCAACCGGCGCTATTGGGCGCGTGTGCGATTGTCGCCGTGGTCGCACTCAACGTGGTGTTCTGGTAATGGCCGTGGGCTCGCCCGAAGCCACAAGGAGCGCCGGCAGTGCAATTTGATATTCGCATTCCGATCGGCGCGATGTTCTCGCTCATCGGGGCACTGCTCGTGATCTATGGGTGGTGGGCGAACATGCCCACGGTGCCGGGGTCCGGCGGCCTTAATGTGAACGCGTGGTGGGGGGGTGCCATGGCGCTCTTCGGGGTGGGCATGCTGGCGCTGGCACAGCGTGCGCGGTCGCTCCGAACGAGGGGGCGCGGCGCGCTCACGGAGCGGCGGGCGTGAGCGATCTTGCGATGCTGCGCGGGGAGTTCGCCCAGCGCTTCGGCGGCGAGCCCGCGTTCTACCAGGCTCCTGGCCGCGTCAATCTGATCGGGGAATATACCGACTACAACGGCGGCTTCGTGATGCCCGCGGCCATCGGTTTTTTCACCACGGTGGCGATCCGGCCGCGCAGCGATCGACGGCTGCGGGTACACTCCTTGAATATTGCGAAGACGGTGGAGCTCGACCTGGAGACTCTGCGCACCACGCAGCTGCCGCGGCGGGGGCAGCCGCACTGGAGCAACTATGTCGCCGGGGTCGCGCGCTCGCTCCTGTTACACGGTGTTGACCTGCAAGGGGCCGATCTACTCATTCACGGGGAGGTGCCGATCGGTTCGGGCTTGAGCTCCTCGGCAGCGCTGGAACTTGCCTGCGCCTTGGCGCTGGCGGACACCGCCGGTGCTTCGCTCGAGCCGCAGACGTTGGCACTCTTGTGTCAGCAGGCTGAGAACCAATTCGTCGGCACGCGCTGCGGCATCATGGATCAGTTCGCGTCGGCCTGCGGCCGGGCTGGGCATGCTTTGCTGATCGATTGCCGCTCGACCGAATACCGGCTCCTGCCGCTCGAAGCGCAAATGCGCTCGCCCGATGACCTCGCAGCCGTGCGACTGGTGATTTGCAACACCGAGGTGCGGCACCACCACGCCAGTGGCGAGTACAACCGGCGCCGCGAGCAGTGTGAACTGGCGGTCCAGTATTTGAATGGCATCGCCGGCAGCGTGACCAGCTTGCGCGATGTGAGCTTGGAGATGCTGCAGGCGCAGCGCGGCGGTATGAAGGACGTGATTTTCCGGCGATCTCGTCACGTGGTTGAGGAAAACGCGCGTGTGGAGGGCGCCGCACAGGCACTCGCCGAGAGCAACCTGGGTCGCTTCGGCGAGTACATGTATGCCTCGCATCGCAGCCTGCGCGACGACTTCGAAGTCAGCTGCTTGGAGCTGGATCTGATGGTGCGCCTGGCGACGGAGATCGACGGAGTGTACGGTGCGCGGATGACGGGCGGGGGTTTCGGTGGTTGCACGGTGAATCTGGTGCGCGACGATGCGGTGGAGCGATTTTCTGCATTAGTGGGCGAGCGTTATCGTCATGCCACGGGCCGTGAGTCGCAGATTTATGTTTGCGGCAGCGTCGACGGCGTCGCGCGCGTTGCGGCTTAAGCGTGCCTGGAGTAGCGATGGAATCTTCAACCTTGGATCTACGACAGCACGTTCACCGGCGTCGCAATCCGCTCACCGGCGAATGGGTGTTAGTGTCGCCGCAGCGCGCCGGGCGACCCTGGCAGGGGCAGATCGAGACCGAGGCGGTCGCTGATGTCGCGGACTATGAGCCGGGCTGTTACTTGTGTCCCGGCAATGCTCGGGCGGGCGGTGTGATCAATGATATTTATTCGGACACGTTCGTGTTCGACAATGATTTCGCGGCCCTGCGGCCCGAGGTGGCGACGGGCCAATTCGACGGCGGACCGCTGTTGCAGGCGCGAGGGGAGTCGGGAGTGTGCCGGGTGATTTGCTATTCGCCGTGTCACAGCGATAGCTTAAGCAGTATGTCGGGAGGCGCGGTCCGGCGCGTGGTCGATACTTGGGCGGAGCAAACGTCGAAGCTCGGTGCGTCGCCCATGATCAATGCGGTGACGATATTCGAGAACCGCGGGGCCATGATGGGCGCCTCCAGCCCACACCCACACGGGCAAATCTGGGCGAACGCCACCATCCCGAACGAGCTCGCCAAGGAATCGGCGGCGCAGCTCGAGTACGGTCACGCTCGCGGCGGTTGTCTGTTGTGCGACTACCTCATCGAGGAGATTTGGCGAGCGGAGCGCTTGGTGTGCACGAACGAGGGCTTTGTCGTGTTGGTGCCGTTCTGGGCCACCTGGCCGTTCGAGACCCTGGTGCTGCCGCGCCGGCACCTCGGGGCCATCGATGCGCTCGACTCGGCGGCCCGGGATCAATTCGCGGCGATCTTGAAGGACCTAGCCACCCGCTACGATGCGCTGTTCGGCGCGCCATTCCCCTACACTATGGGATTGCATCAGCAGCCGACGGACGGTTCGCCGCACGCGCATTGGCATTGGCATGCGCACTTTTATCCGCCGCTGCTGCGCTCGGCGACGGTGCGCAAATTCATGGTGGGCTACGAATTGCTCGCTGCTCCTCAGCGCGACATTACCCCGGAAACGGCTGCCAAGATGCTGAGGCGCTCCGGTGCCCAAACCGTCAGCGACTCGAGCACCAGCGACTCAGGTCGTGGAGAGTGTTATGAAAAGTCTTAGAGTCCTCGTCCAATCTCTCGCGCTCGTTGCGACGCTCGTTTCCACTGGCGCACTCGCCGCAGGGGCGCCGTTCGCCCAGGATGAGAGTGATTTAAAACCGGACCCTGCTGTGCGCTTCGGCCGGCTAGCCAACGGGCTTCGATATGCCGTGATGCATAATGCGCAGCCCAAGGGACGCGTGTCCGTTCGCTTGGTGGTCATGACGGGCTCGATGAATGAGACCCAAGAGCAGCGCGGATTGGCGCATTTCGTGGAACACGAGGCGTTCAATGGCAGCACGCACTTCGCACCCGGCACGCTGGTCAAGTATTTTCAGCGGCTGGGCATGAGTTTCGGCGGTGATACCAACGCCTTTACTGCGCAAGACGAAACCGTGTACCAGCTCGAGCTACCGGAGTCGACGCTGGGGAGCCTCAAGGATGCGATGACGTTGGTGTCGGACTATGCGCGGGGCATCGTGTTTACGCCTGCGGTGATCGAAAAGGAACGCGGCATTATCTTGAGCGAGAAGCGCTCGCGCGATTCGGTCGAGTCACGCGCCATGGACGATGAGCTCAGTTTTCTGTTCCCGGGCAGCCGCCTATCGCAGCGAGCGCCCATCGGGTTGGTGCCGGTGATAGAAGGGGCGCAGCGCCCGCTCCTGGTCGACTATTACGATAAGTGGTATCGCCCGGAGGACATGTGGGTCATTGTCGTTGGCGATCTCGACGCCCAGACCGCGGAGCAGGCGGTGTGCTCGGGGATGAGCGAAATCCGGGCGCGGGGAGCGGCGCCGGTGCGCGCGGCGCTCGATACGGTGAAATCACACGCCGATGTCACAACGCACCTGCACTACGACGCCGAAGCCCCGGTGACGGTCATTTCGGTACTTGGGGTCGGACCCTATAAGGATGAGCCGGATACGGCTGCGAATCGGCTCAAGCAAATGCCGAGAGATTTGGCGGTCATGATGTTGAACCGACGTTTAGGGGTCCTCGCTAAGGAGGCCGGCTCACCAATCACCGGCGGTCAGGCGGCGGTGCAGGAGCAGTCGCACTTTTATCGGCAGGTGGAGCTCACGGTGAACAGCGAGCCTGAGCACTGGCGGGAGGCGCTGGGGGTCGCGGATCAGGAGCTACGGCGCGCGCTCGAGCAGGGGTTTCGGTCCGATGAGCTCAAGGAGGCGGTGGCGACGGTGCGCAACGGCGTCGAACAGGGGATGCGAACCGCCTCGACGCGGCAGTCGGCGCAGCTCGCCGACGGGCTCATGCAGAGCATCGTCGACAACAATGTGTTCACGGCGCCGGCGACCGACGGCGCGCTGCTCTTGCCTGCGCTCGAGAAAGTAACTCCCGAGGACTGTGCGCGGGCGTTGCGCTCGGCGTGGGCCTCGACGCCGAATCGCTCGGTGTACGTGACGGGCAACTTGAAACTCGCGAACCCGGACAAGGAACTCTCCGCCGCGTATCAGGCGAGCGAGGCGGTGGCCGTGGTCGCGCGCGAAGCCCCAGTGACCGGCGCCTTTGGGTACACCGAGTTTGGTCCGGCGGGCGCGGTCAAATCCCGGCGCCATGTGGAAGATCTGGACGTGTGGCTGGTGGAGTTTGCGAACGGGGTGCGATTGAACATCAAGCGCACCCCGTACGAGGCGAATGCCGTGCACGTGGGGGTGCGCATCGGCGGGGGCAAGCTGACTGAGCCGCGCAATGAGCCGGGGTTGGCGGTGCTGGCCTCGAGCATATTCCTCGCCGGCGGGCTGGGGCGACATGATGCCGACAGCCTGGCGCGGATTCTCGCCGGTCACCAGGTCGGCGTGCAGTTCGGCGTCGGCGACGATGCTCTGATGCTGATGGGCGGCAGCAGTACGGCAGACCTACTACTGGAGCTGCAGCTGATCACCGCGCATGTCGTCGATCCGGGCTACCGGCCGGAGGCGCTGCGTCAGTTCCGCCAGCAGATGGATCAGATGTACTTGCAGGTGGCGCACTCGGTCGACGGGCCGCTGAACACGGTGGTGCCGCGGCTGCTCGCCGGCGGCGATTCGCGCTTCGGCCTGCCACCGCAGGATGTCCTGACCCAGCGCACGGTCGAGCAGGCGAAGGCGTGGCTGGCACCGCAATTGGGCAGCGGTGCGATGGAGATCGCGCTGGTCGGGGATGTTGATGTGGAGGCGGCCATAGCCGCGGTTGCACGCACCTTGGGCGCATTGCCAGCGCGAACCGCGAAGCCCGCCTATACAGAGGAGCGGCTGGTGAGCTATCCGGCGGTGCCCCTGCATTTGAATTATACGGTAGCGACCGACACGCCGCGGGGCTTGGTGGATCTCGAGTGGCCGGCCACCGATGCACTGGACATTGGGCGCGCGCGCCGGCTGCGGATACTGGCGAGCATCCTGCAGGATCGGCTACGGGTGAAATTGCGCGAGGAGATGGGTGACACCTATTCGCCGAGTGCGGGCGCGGATCTCAGCGTTGCCTACCCGGGGTATGGGTACCTCAAGGCCAGCGCTGTGGTGGCGCCGGCGAGTGTACGGGCGGTCGCGGATGCGATACGCACCGCCGGTGCGGACCTCGCCAGCCACGGCGTGACGGAGGATGAGTTTCACCGCGCACAGGCGCCGCTTCTGACCGGGCTGCGTCAGTCGGCACAGCAGAACGACTATTGGAGCTTTGTGCTGTCCAATGCACAGGAGGAGCCGCGGCAACTGGAGTGGGCGCGCAGCCGCCAGGCGGACTACGAGTCAATGACTGCGGAGCAACTCAAGTCCCTGGCGGCGCAGTATTTCGATCCGGCGCGCGCGTCGGAAATCATCTCGGTGCCCGCGATCAAGAGTGCTGAACCCAAGCGGTCGGGGACCTGAGCGAAGCAGATCCGAGGTCGACTCATAGTCTACAAACACTGACCGATTTCCTACTTGACGCTGCGCAAAGGGGGGCTCAGTGTGAAGTAGGGTCATCGCCGTCGGCCAGGCACGGAGGTAGACTGAGAAACAAGACTGTCTTGTATGGCCACCCGTGGCCACTTGGGTGGGTGCGAAGCCCCGAACGTCCCGAGCGGGAGCGCTTGCGCAAGGACGCCTGGAAACTGGTCGGTCTGGCGGAGGAGCGCGCGCGGCGCACGGTCGCGGTGGATCTGCATGACGGGATCGGGCAACTGTTGACCGGGCTGCAATTGAACTTGAGCGCCGCGCGCACCTCGGACCCTGGCACGGCTGCGCGACTGTTGGTGGAGTCGGAGGCAATCCTCGCGCAAATCCAGGCCATGACGTACGACATGGTCACCGACTTGAGCCCGCCTGGGTTGTACGATTTCGGTTTGAACGCCGCGCTCGAGTGGTTGGCATCGCGCGTGGCAGAGCGCCATGGCCTCCAGGTGGACCTCGCGGTGCGCGTACCGCCGAACGGGCTCGACATTGAATGGCGAGTGTTCGTGTTCAAGATCGTGCGCGAGCTGGTGCAGAACGTCGCCAAACATGCGCACGTCAAGACGGTGCGGGTCGGAGTGACCGCCGAACGCAGTCGCTTGCATCTTTTCGTGGCCGATGAGGGGACGGGATTTGCGGCAGGCAAGACGGGCCACGCCGCGAACGGTCACGCGTTCGGCTTGCGAAGCATCGCGGATCGGGTGCGTGCCGCCGGCGGTCGGCTGCGCATCGATTCGGCGCCGGGCCAAGGCTGTCGGGTGACGGTGTCGGTTCCCTGGCGTGACCCGTTTTCTACAAGAAATGACGCGGATTCTCATTGACCCTGGCTGCCTTTAAGCCAGACTACGCACGGGTATCCTGCAATCCGAACGGTTGGCGACAAGGATTCCCCATTCGCGTGAGTATCCGAATCCTCTCTACGGCGACCCTCTCGTCGCAATGTAGCGCTTGCACGCACGGCCGTGACGGCACGGCCTATTTTTTTATGTCCAAATGACCGCGAAGGGTCCCGATAAAGCCACCATGATGAATCGTCGCATCAATGACAGCGCACGTGGCAGCGTGCGTATGCTCGATCGCATCGACAGACTCATTCTAAAGCGCTTGCAGGCAAACGGCCGTGAATCCGTGTCGGAGCTCGCGCGGGAAGTGCACTTGACCACATCGCCCTGCCTCGAACGTGTGCGCCGACTCGAAGCAGACGGCTATATCGAGGGCTACGCCGCGCTGCTCAATCCGAACGCCCTAGGGGCGGGGTTGCTGGCGTTCGTCGAGGTGCGGGTGGATCGTACGACGCCCGAGGTGTTCCAGACATTTCGCGCCGGCGTCGAGGCCCTCGAAGAGGTTGTCGAGTGCCACATGGTGGCCGGCGGGTTCGACTATCTGATCAAGATCCGGGTTGCGGATATGGAGGCGTACCGCAAATTCCTGGGCGAACGACTCGCGATCTTGCCCGGCATCGCGCAAACGCACACGTACGTGGCGATGGAAGAGGTCAAGTCCACGCTGAGCTTCAAATTCTAGGTCGCAGCAGGGCCTCATATAATGGATTCAGTGGATCAAAAAGTGGGCGGTGTTGGTCACGGGTGGCAACGGCTACATCGGCAGTCACGTGGTGCAGCAGCTACGCGAGAGCGGCGAGCGTGTGGTGGTGCTCGACAATCTGTCGACCGGATTCCGACAAGGCGTCGGCGACAGGCCGCTGGTGATCGGCGACGTTGAGAATACCGCGCTGGTGGACCGATTGTTGGAAGAATATGCCGTGGGTGCCATCATGTGCTTTGCGGGGCCTGGTAACGTGAGACAGGCAAGCGGGACGCGTTTCAGTCCTTGAAACGCGTCCCGCTCAACACTCAAGTAACGTCGAAGCGGTCGAGGGTCATCACCTTGGTCCACGCCTTCACGAAGTCGTGCACAAACTTCTCCTGTCCGTCGGAAGAAGCATAGACCTCCGCCACGGCGCGCAGCTCGGAGTTCGAGCCGAACACCAGGTCAACCGGAGTCGCCGTCCACTTGAGCGCACCGGTCTTGCGATCGTGTCCCTCGTAAATGCCCTCGGACGCGGACTTGTTCCACGTGTAGGACATGTCGAGCAGGTTCACGAAGAAGTCGTTCGTCAAGGTCCCGGGTCGATCGGTGAATATACCGTATTGCGTTTGACCTTCATTCGCGTTGAGCACCCGCATGCCGCCGACCAGAACGGTCATCTCAGGAACGGTCAGCGTCAGATTGCTCGCCCGATCGACCAGCATTTCCGCCGGAGAGCGGGGCACACCGTTGCCGAAATAGTTCCGGAAGCCGTCCGCGGTCGGTTCGAGCACGGCGAAGGACACGGGATCGGTTTGTTCCTGCGATGCGTCGGTGCGCCCGGGCGTGAAGGGAACCTGCACGTCGTAGCCCGCTTTCTTGGCGGCCTGCTCGACTGCGGCGCCGCCGCCCAAGACGATCAGGTCGGCGAGGGACACCTTCTTCCCGCCGGACTGTGAGTGATTGAAGTCCTTCTGGATGCCCTCCAGGCGCTGCAACACTTTGGCGAGTTCTCGCGGGTTGTTGACCTCCCAATCCTTCTGCGGCGCGAGGCGAATTCGCGCGCCGTTCGCGCCGCCGCGCTCGTCCGTGCCGCGGAACGTGGCCGCTGAGGCCCAAGCCGTTCTGACCAATTCGGGGCCGGTCAAGCCCGAGGCGAGGATCTTGGATTTCAGTGCCGAGATATCCCTCGCGTCGACCATCGCATAGTCAGCCTTGGGCAGCGGATCCTGCCAGATCAGGTCCACAGCCGGAACCTCCGCACCGAGATAGCGGGCGCGCGGGCCCATGTCGCGGTGAGTCAGCTTGAACCACGCTTTGGCGAACGCCAGTTTGAACTCCTCAGGATGCTGCCTCCAACGCGTCGTGATCTTCCGGTAGCTGGGGTCGAACTTGAGCGCGAGGTCGGTCGTGAACATGAACGGCGCATGGCGCTTGGCCGGGTCTTGCGCGTCCGGCACGAGGTTCGCTCCCTGGCCATTCGCGGGAATCCACTGGATCGCGCCGGCGGGACTCTTGGTTTGCACCCAGTCGAAGCCGTACAAGTTGTCGAGATATTGCAGGGTAAATGTGGTCGGACTGGCCGACCACGCGCCCTCCAGGCCGCTGGTGACCGTATCGTCGCCCTTGCCGGTGCCGCATTTGTTCCGCCAGCCCAACCCCTGCTCCTCTATACCGGCGGCGGCAGGCGCCGGTCCCACGCACTTGGACGGATCGTGCGCTCCATGAGCCTTACCGAAGGTGTGGCCACCCGCGATGAGCGCAACGGTCTCCTCGTCGTTCATCGCCATGCGACCAAAGGTCTCGCGGATGTCCTTGGCGGCCGCCAGCGGATCCGGGTTGCCGTTCGGACCTTCGGGATTCACGTAAATCAAACCCATCTGAGCCGCGCCGAGCGGCTTCTCCAGTTTCCGGTCGCCGCTGTAGCGCTCATCGCCGGCAAGGAATTTCTTCTCGGGTCCCCAGTAAACCAGGTCGGGCTCCCAGTCGTCCGCGCGTCCCCCACCAAAGCCGAAGGTTTGAAAACCCATCTGCTCCAGCGCGACATTCCCGGTGAGCACCATCAGATCGCCCCAGGAGATCTTCTCGCCGTATTTCTGCTTGACCGGCCACAGCAGCCGCCGCGCCTTGTCGAGGTTGGCGTTGTCGGGCCAGCTGTTCAGCGGTTCGAATCGCTGTTGCGCGCCGCTCGCACCGCCGCGGCCGTCACCCGTGCGATACGTGCCGGCGCCGTGCCAGGCCATGCGGATAAAGAACGGGCCGTAATTGCCGTAATCGGCCGGCCACCAATCCTGCGAAGTCGTCAGCACTTTCGCGATGTCCTGCTTCACGGCCTTGAGGTCGAGACTCGAGAATGCCTTGGCGTAGTCGAAGTTCTCTCCCAGCGGATTGGACTCGGCAGCGTGCTGCCGAAGCGGTGACAGATCGAGTTGCTCAGGCCACCAGAACTGATTCGGCCTCGGTTCGCCCTGAGCTCCGACGGCAACCGTAGACACCAAAGGTAACGCAGCGACGGCACACGCGACCAGCGACACCATCAATAGTTTCTTCTTCATGTAGCTCTCCTCGATCGAACGCAACGATGGATTGCGCGGCGATTGTATGGCCGCCCCTCGAGACGATTGATGGATTGATTCGATTGCCTCGATAGACAGGAGTAATCGCGGGTATGCCACATGATCGAGCGGCTGCACGCCGATGGATGATCTAAGAGGTCTTGTTCGCGTTTCTGACGCTGTAGCGCTTGGCGGGCACTATGCGAGAAAGGCCGGGAAGCAATGCCGCGCGGGCTGCCTCATAGGCATCCCAATCGGCCGCATCGGGAAGCGACGGGATCGTCACCGTTTCGCCCAGATCCAATCCGGCGAGTGCGGCATCCACCAGATGGTCGGCCGTCATGACCATCTCCGGGGGAAGATTCTTGATCGGCATTCCCGCGAGATCCCAAAACTCTGTCGCAATGGCGCCGGGAAGAACCGCCTGAACACGCACTCCTTTATCCGAGAGCTCATGCTGAAGAGAGCGGCTGAGCGTCAGCACAAATGCCTTGCTGGCCCCATAAACGCCATTCAGCAACTCCGGCGCGATTGCGGCGATGGAGGCGATGTTGACGATCGTGCCCTTGCCGCGTTGGACGAATCCGGGAACCGCCGCATAGACCAGGCGAGTGAGCGTACCGATATTGAGGGTGATGAGGTCCGCCATCTGTGCGATGTCGGAGCCCAACAAGGGAGCTGCGGCGCCGATACCGGCATTGTTGACTAGCATGGTGATGCTGGCATCCCTGCGCAGGAGTGTCTCAACTTGCGCCACATCGGCCTGCTTGTTCAGGTCCGCTTTGACCACCTCGATCGCGCGGCCGGTTTTGTCAGTGACTTTCTTCGCCACTTCGTTGAGGCGTTCGCGGTTGCGCGCGACCAGGATGAGGTCGTAGCCGCGTTGTGCGAGACGATCCGCATAAATGGCGCCGATGCCGGTAGAGGCTCCCGTGATGAGGGCAGTGCCCTTGTTGTCGATGGTTGCCATGATTGCTATCTCCTGTTGATTTGACTGCGCGTTCCTTGGAGAACGCCTTGCCAGATCAAGGTAGGCCCATAGCCAATGGCGTGAATGACGTATATAGTACCGTTTTCGGCCATATCAGGTATGCCGCCATGCAGCGCATTGGGTTCACTATCTCCCCCGGGTTTCAAACGATGGCTTTCGCTGCAGCCTCCGTATTCGAGTTTGCCAATATCACGGCCGGCGAGCCGTTCTATGACATGCACACGCTCTCGGAAACGGGAGGCCCCATCCGCTCCTCGATCGGCATGGTGATTGAGACCAAAGCGTTCAGTCGATCCGCTTTCGATACCATTATTGTCGGCGGCGGCACGCAGATCGAGCCGGCCACGCCGGGACTGCTCAACTTCGTGCGTAAATCTTTGAAGACCGCACGGCGCACGGCGTCGATTTGCACCGGCGCCTTTGTGCTGGCAGAGGCGGGCATTCTCGATGGCCGTCGCGCGACCACCCATTGGGCCCATGCACCGGAGCTGCAGAGGCGCTTTCCCAATGTGAAAGTGGAGGCCGATCGTATCTTCATTGTGGATGGTCCGGTATGGAGCTCCGCGGGGATGACCGCCGGTATCGATCTTGCTCTCGCCATGGTGGAGAAGGATCTGAGCGCAGAAGTGGCTCGATCGGTGGCGCAAAAGCTGGTTGTCTATCATCGGCGCGCCGGTGGTCAATCGCAGCATTCGGCACTTCTGGAATTGGCGCCCAAAACGGATCGCATTCAGAGCGCTCTGGCCTATGCGAAGCGCAATCTTCACACCGAGCTTTCCGTTGAACGCCTGGCCGACGCGGCGAATCTGAGCCCCCGACAATTCAGCCGAGCCTTCCGCGCCGAAACCGGTCAATCTCCGGCCAAGGCGGTGGAGCATCTGCGTGTGGAGGCCGCCCGGCTCATGATGGAACAGAGCCGCCACCCGATTGACGTCGTCGCCCGAGAATCGGGCTTTGCCGATCGGCGTCGGATGCGCCAAGCTTTCTTACGCGCGTTCGGTCAACCTCCCCAAGCGATTCGGCGCAACGCCCATGCAGAAGCACCCGCACCCAAGATCATGCGGCGCGCCGACTCCTGAGGGTCGCCATACCCATGGCCGCGTTGGGATTTCGCAGAAGCGGTTGTTTTATCTGCGATACCGCCGATGCGGGGCTGGCCGAGGATGAGCCGGCGCGCCTGTTCTTGAGGGTCCACGACGGATGCCCGAGGCCCGCCGCTGGGAGTGGCGGGCGATCGATCCGCTATCCTCGGTCGGCCATGGACCGTCCCGGTCAGGAGGTCCCGCGCCTGCATCTGAGCGTCAGTCGCGATTTCCGCGGCGAACAGAGTATTGGATTGTACGAGAAGCCCTGCGGATAGCAGCGCCAACCGCTGAGCGAGAGTCTTGACACGAATCGGCGAGTTCATCTTGATTCTCCTGTGGCTTTGCGGCGCTCCCGGGTGAGCACCTGTGTGGATCAAGATAGGCTGAAAGCCGATGGCCGAAATGACGTATAAAGTACCGTTTTAGGCCAACGTAAGAAATCCACCGGAGATGCCGATGCAAACCGCCGCCTTCGACGCCGAAGCTCATAATGCGTTCATCGACCGGCCGTTGATGCGCTGCGCAGCGCCTATTCAAGGCAGCCGCCGCTACGGCCTATCGTGTTTGACGATGCGGGCTATCGAGAGATCTTGGCTTCTCACCGCCGGGCCCGCGTACTAGGCTGCAGTTGCAAACGACAGGACTACCTGGAGAAGCCAATGACCGAAAGCAAAAAGTTAGTCTTACTGCGCGACAAACTCATCAGGCGCCGGCGAGAAATCGTCGAGCACTTGCAAACCGCGTCCTTTGACCAAGATAGAGGTGATGACCTGGCGCGGATACAGAACACCATTGACGCGGTGGTGAAGGCCATTGCCGAAGAGCAGTACACCGAGTTTCACCTCTGAACATGTCGGGAAGCAACGAACTCCTCACGACGACTCAAAAGGCTCGCACCATGAACTTCGACAAGCCGAAGTATGGAACGCTTGCGGAAATCGGGGCCGGTCAAGAGGTTGCACGAGAATTCTTCCATGCGGGTGGGGCCTCCGGGACCATTGCCAAGTCCATATCTGCGTACGACATGGTTGTCAGCGACGCCATCTACGGCAAGTCGGCCAGGTATGTCTCCCGCGAGCGGCTGAAATTCATGCTGGATCACGAATATGAGCTGTTGATCGAGCGGCTTTCACCCATTCGCGGCGATCGGACCACATTTTTTGTCTTTGCGGACACCGTGGCCACCAGCAACTATCAGGGCACCAACGAAGCTCACGGCTGGCTGGGCCTGCGGTTTCAGACGGAGCCCATGGGAGAGCCGAGCGAGATCGTATTGCACGTCCGCATGTGGGACAAGGACGCGGTGCTGCAGCAGCAGGCGCTCGGCATCGTAGGGATCAATCTGATCTACGGCGCCCTCTACTACCGCAGCGACCCGCGAAAATTGATCGAGTCGCTCGAGGACAACCTTGGCGTCGACAGAATTGAGGTCGACATGCTGCATTTCTCAGGGCACTGCTTCGAGAAAGTCGACAACCGGCTGATGGCGCTTCACCTCGTGGAAGTCAAGCTCACGAACGCGGTCATGTTCGGGCCGCAAGGAGAGGTGCTGCAGCCCTCCGAAGTACTACACAAGAAGCCCATCCTGGTGGAAAGGGGCAGTTTCCGACCAGTGACGCATGTCAACGTCGACATGATCAATTGTGCGGCGGCGCAGTTTGTCCAGGAGCCCTCGGTCAAGGGGAAGGAATTAATCGTGCTCATGGAGATCACGATGAGCAACCTGCTCGCCGAAGGCCGGCTCGACGCGCAGGATTTTTTGTCGCGGGTCGACCTGTTGGCAAACATCGGCTTTACGGTGCTGATCTCCAATTACTCTGAGTACTACCGGCTTACTTCCTATTTCCGCCGTTATTCCAAGGAGATGATTGGAGTCGCCATGGGAATCAACAATCTGCTGGAGGTATTCAACGAAAAGTACTATGAGAACCTCGAAGGAGGTATACTCGAGTCCTTCGGGCGCCTGTTCAGAAACGCCGTCAAGTTGTACGTTTACCCGATGCGGGAGGAGGCGTTCGCAAGGTATATCGTAGCGGCCAATGGGGCCGGCCCACCGGCGCAGTCCCATGCGCCCAATGTACTGATCAGCGCCAAGAACCTGAGAATTGTCGACCACCTTGCAAGTCTCTACGCTTTCCTACTAGAAAATCACTGCATCGAGTCCATCGTAGGATTCGATTCGACCATCCTCAACATCTTCTCGCGCGATGCCCTTCAGAAGATTAAAGATCGGAATTCCCTCTGGGAATCCATGGTGCCGATACCCGTGGCGGAGGCCATCAAACGCCGGGGACTTTTCGGTTATGAAAACAATCCAGCGCATTGACCGCAACAGGTGAATTAATGAGGGACCGCGACGTCGTTCTTTGTCATCCGGTACGAACCGCCATCGGCACGTTCGGAGGCAGCCTGAAGGAAATTCCCGCGACCGAGTTGGGCGCTGCGGTGATTCGCGAAACCATCCGCCGCTCTCAACTCGGCGCCGGCCCCGGCACGGTCATCATGGGGAATGTCATCCAAGCCGGCAATCGCATGAACCCCGCGCGCCAGGCGGCTTTGCACGGAGGTGTGGCGGTGTCCGTGCCGGCGCTGACGGTGAACCGCGTCTGTGGATCCGGCGCTCAGGCGATTCTATCGGCCGCCCAGGAGATCCTGCTCGGCAATGTGCAGGTTGCCATCGCGGGCGGTATGGAAAATATGGATCGCGCTCCCTACTTACTGGACGGCGGCCGATGGGGCTACCGCATGGGTGACGCGCAAATCAAGGATAGCATGCTGCTCGACGGGTTGGACGATGCATTCTCCGGCGAACACTCCGGATGGCACACCGAGGATCTCGTCACCAAAATGGGTCTCACGCGGGAAGAACAGGATCGTTGGGCCGAGCGTTCACAACAACGCTTTGGCGCCGCGCAATCCGCCGGGAAATTCGAGCGCGAGATCGTAGGGGTCGAGGTTGCAACCAAGAGAGGCCCGATGGTATTCGCTCGCGACGAGCATGCGCGACCCGATACGACTTTGGCGACCCTTGCAAAATTGCGCCCGGCTTTCCGTACCGATGGCACCATCACAGCCGGAAACTCGCCTGGACTCAACAGCGGCGCTGCCGCAGTGGTGGTGGCCGAGCGGTCCCATGCCGACACTGACGGCTTGAGGCCGATGGCCCGCCTGGTTTCCTATGGGTTGGGCGCGGTCGAACCGGGCATGTTCGGCCTCGGCCCGGTGCCCGCCGTTCATCAAGCGCTGGAACGTGCAGGCTGGAACCTGTCCTACCTGGACCGCGTCGAGATCAACGAAGCCTTTGCCGCGGTTCCTCTCGCCGTATCGCGCGAACTCGGTCTTCCCCTGGATATCGTGAATGTCGAAGGCGGCGCCATCGCCCATGGTCACCCGATCGGCGCCACCGGGGCGGTGTTGACGACGCGGTTGCTTCATTCCATGAGCCGGGACGGCCTCAAGCGCGGGATGGTGGCGCTGTGTATCGGCGGCGGGCAGGGGATCGCACTCACGTTCGAAATCCTCTGAGCGCCCATCGCCACGGACTGGGGCGGGGCAGGATCTCAGAGATAAACGATGTATCTAATTCACCGATATGCCCTATCGAGAAATATTGGCTATTCAGATTGAGCTCCGGTAAGTACGCTTTGTTCTCCGGGGGTCGACCCCCAATCCCAAGTCGACCTCGTTTCGCGGCGGGCTGATCGTCAGCCCGCCGCCCGTTCTACGCGATCTTTTAGGGAATGCCATGAGCCTCGATGACATCTTGTTCGCAGTGATAATAGGTGGCGTCGGATTGTGTATCGCTCACTTCAGGGGCGAGTACCTTCAGTGGCGAGAGCATGTCGCTGCCGAGAGGCGGAAACAGAAACCTACTGCCGGCAACGCGCAGGCATCAGGCTCTCACTGACGGCAGCCATGAGCGGCCCCGAGCGTACCTGGGTGCTCGTGCTGGCAGGCGGCGGGGCCGACCCGCCCGAATCGAATAGTCGCCACCTTGGCAACCCGCTGCAATCGCGGTCGCTGTTGAAGATGACTCTGTCGCGCGCCCGCACGATCGTACCGCGCGAGCGAATATGCCTGCTCGTCAACCGAGGGCAAAAGCGCGATTCGAGCGGTTCATTCACAAGACGGTCCTATGGGAATATCATCGTACAACCGCGCCACCGTGGGTCCGCAGCCGCAATCCTGCTCGCGGTCCTCACCATACTCAAACGCGATCCCTGGGCGCGGATCATCGCGCTGCCGGCGCAACACCATGTGGACAACGAACGGGCCCTGACCAGCAGCCTCCTCGATGCGGCCACGCCGACCGCGCACACCCGTCACAAGTTGACTCTCGTCGGAATCCGGCAGGAAGACGCGGATTCTGCGTCGGGGTTTATCGTACCTGGACGCTGGTTCGAAGATGGCACCCGGAGCGTGCATCGCATCGTTCATTCGTCCGGAAAGGAGTCGGCAGGCGAGGTGTGGGCGCAAGGTGCATTGTGGGACAGTTCCATCGTCGCTGCGCGCGCCGTGGTGTTGGTGAGCGTACTGCGTGCGCGTATGCCGGATCTGGTGGATCAGATGGAAATAGCCTTGGCGCAGGGCGACGGCTTCGAGGCGCGAGCCGGCGCGTTAACTCAGCTCTATGCCCGCTTGCCGGTCATCGATTTCGCGCACGTGCTTTCACAGGGTGCCGAATCGGAATGTCGCGTCATTACATCGCGGCGCTGCGGCTGGTCGGATTTGCGTACGGCGCGGCGGGTCACCGCGGTGATCCGGCGGTTACGATCGGCTGAACCGCGCGCCACGGCCCCCGGACGCGTAGGACATGTGACGTCGCCGCGCGTAGTGCGGCCATTGATGAAGGTGAATCACTGATGCCCAATGAAACCTTGGTGGACATGCTCGAAAACAACCGCGGCGTCGACCAATCCGTATGTTATGTCGAAGGAGAGAACATCGAGCGCCGGCTGCCCTATGGAGAGGTATTCGCAAGGGCCCTGGGCATTCTCCACCATTTACAGGCGATGGGCGCCCGGCGAGGCGACAAGCTCATTATCGTGTTGAATAGCAATGAGCAATTCCTCGACGCCTTTTGGGCGGCCATCTGCGGCGGAATCATCCCCGTGCCCCTCTCCGTCGGCCTCAACGATGAGCATCGCCACAAAGTGCTGCGCGTCGCGCGCACGCTGGGTGCGCCGCTGCTGTATACGGACTCGAAGACCCTTCAGCGCCTGGACGCGTTATCGACGCAAGTGGGCGAGTCCGCCTTATTCGCCTCGCTCAAGGCTCGCTGCTTCCTGGTCGAATCGGTCACCAACATTTCTCGTGCGGGGAAACTGCATCGACCGACTGCCGGCGATTTGGCCATGATCCAATTCTCGTCGGGTTCGACGAGCGAGCCGAAGGGCGTGATGCTGACGCACGGTAATTTGATGGCCAATTCCGCCGCCGTGACGGCCGTGAGCAAACTGTGTGAAACGGATGTCAGCTTGAGTTGGATGCCGCTAACGCACGATATGGGATTGATCGGCTTCTATTTGATGCAGTTTGCGAATCGGGTGCAAATCAATTTGATGCCGACGGATTTATTCGTGCGGCGCCCTTTGCTGTGGATGCAAATCGCATCGCGCAAACGCGTCACGATCACCTGCTCGCCCAATTTCGGATACAGGCACTTCCTCAAGGTTCTCGGGGGAAGACAGCTCGAGGGGACGGATTTGTCGAGAATCCGGCTCATCTTCAATGGCGCCGAGCCGATTTCGGTACAACTGTGCAATGAGTTCATGAACGCACTGGAGCACACCGGGTTGAACCGCCGGGCGATGTACCCGGTCTACGGATTGGCGGAAGCGTCGCTGGCCGTGACACTTCCGGTAATCAATTCAGGTTACCGCTGGATCCGGGCCAATCGGCACCAGCTCACCGTGGGGAGGACGATTGAATTGAATCCCGCCGATTCGCGGGACTCCCTGGAGCTCGTGTGCGTGGGGAGTGCGGTACCCACCACCGAGGTGCGCATTGCGGACGATATGCGGACCGCGCTCCCCGATGGAAGCGTGGGTCACATCCTAATGCGCGGAAAAAGCGTGACGCAAGGTTACTTCGGCGATCCGGCCGCTACCGAGGCCGCCGTCGACAGGGAGGGCTGGCTCGATACGGGCGATCTCGGCGTCGTCCACGAGGGAGAGTTCTATATCACCGGCAGGTCCAAGGAAATCATCGTCATCAACGGTCAAAACTACTATCCGTACGACTTGGAAAACATTGCACGACGCGCGCCGGGTCTCGATCTCGGCAAAGTGGTGGTGGCCGGCGTACGCAAACCCGGCGCCCAGAGCGAGGAACTCGTGGTATTCGTCCTGCATCGCGGCGCAATGGCCGATTTTGTATCGACGGCTCGGGCGGTCGGCCGCCTCGTGAACGAACATACGGGCCTGGAGGTGGCAAGGGTCATTCCGGTCAAGAAAATCCCGAAAACCACCAGCGGCAAGGTGCAGCGCCATGTATTGGAGCAGGCGTACATCAGCGGCGACTTCGATTCTGCATTGGCCGAGCTGGAAGCCTCGATCGCGGCATCTCATCGCGGGTCAGGCATCGGCGGCTCCGACGTAGAGGACCGCCTGCAAGTCCTGTGCGAAGCGGCGCTGCCCGGCAGACGCATCGACGTCGACGATAACCTATTCGAGATCGGAGCCAGTTCCCTCAAATTGATCGAGATCCACCAGAACATCGATCGCGACTTTCCCGGGCTCGTCGATTTGATCGAGATATTCGATCATCCGACGATCGCGAAGCTGGCGAAACATCTCGAGCATAAGCTCTCGAGCCAGGTGCGCGGACCCGAGGTTCGGGTCGCGCTTCAGGCGTAACGTCCACGCATCGCCGCACCGGGCGTCCGAATGGCCGATGCTAGTGACCGGCAGCCACGGCAGGCACAAGGCCCGGTCGATTGACCCGTAAGATGAGCAAGGCACTTATTACGCACAGGCCGCCGGAGATCATGGTCGCAACGGTGTAGCTTCCGAGGGTGCTGCGCAGCATCCCGGCGCCGAGTGCCGCAAATGCCGCCCCCAGTTGATGGCCCGCCACCACCCAACCGAAAACTACGGGGGCATCTGTTCTACCGAAGACATCGCTGGTGATGCGCACGGTCGGCGGCACGGTTGCGACCCAATCGAGGCCATAAAACAAACCGAATATGGGGAGGCCGAAATATTGGAATCCGAAAGCGGATGGCAGGAATATCAGCGCCATACCGCGTAGTCCGTAATACCAAAACAATAAAACGCGATTGTTGAAGCGATCGGATAGCCAGCCCGATAACGTGGTGCCGATCAAGTCGCACACTCCCATCATCGCGAGCATGCCGGCGCCGCGCACTTCCGAGAGTCCATAGTCGCCGCACATGGCGATGAAATGCGTGCCGATATAGCCGTTGGTGCTCGCACCGCAAATGAAGAAGGTGAAGAACAATAGCCAGAAATCGCGGCGCTTCGCCGCCTTTCTCAACGCGGAAAAGGCGATGACGACGGGATTCGCTTCGGCATGCGCCGCTTCGGCCTGCTCACCGGCATTTTCACCGAAGCGCCGCAAGCCGATCGAGGCGGGTTGCTCCGGAAGCAACAGCGCCACGATCGGCACGACGATTGCCGCGCAGAGTGCAACCAACAGCACGATGGGCCGCCACCCGTAACGCTCCACCACCCACGCCATGAAAGGCAGAAATACCAATTGTCCCGTCGCCGAGCTCGCCGTGAGAATACCCATCGCCATACCACGGTGTTGCGTAAACCAACGATTCACGACCGCGGCACCGAGCGTCATCGAAGTCGCCCCGGTGGCACCGCCGACGAGCACGCCCCAGATCAGCACCATCTGCCAAGCCGCGCTCATTCTGCTCGAAAGTGCGACACCGCCCGCCAGGATCGCCAGCGCAGTCAACACCGTGCGGCGCATGCCGAAGCGCTGCATGGCCGCGGCTGCAAAGGGCCCCATCAATCCGAACAGCGCAAGATTGATCGCCAACGCGAGCGAGATGGTGGTGCGCGTCCAGCCAAAGCTGCGTTCGAGCGGCACCATCATGACGCTGGGCGTAGCGCGGATCCCCGCCGTCACCAGCATGATCAGGAATGTCACGGCGATCGCGATCCAGGCGTAGTGAAAGCGGCTTCTTGCCCAACCGGCCACGGGATACATGAGGGAACTCTACTGCAGGTTTGCTATTATGTGACCCCTCGGTCACAATGGTATCGGCATGATAGTGACCGCTCGGTCACAGTGTCAACAAGTTTGTTTCAGGGCGGATTTAACGATGACTGTCAGACATGTTCGGCGACGACGCACCAACATCGCGGGCCCGGTTGCGCACTCGCAAATTCTCGAGGCCGCCGAGAATCTCTTTTATCTCGAGGGCGCGCGCAATGTGGGCATCGACGCGGTGATAAAGCGCGCGCACGTCAATAAGATGAGCCTGTACCGGCAGTTCGAATCGAAGGACGATTTGCTGCGTCACTATTTGCTGCGGCGAGACGAGAGGTTTTGGGCCTACTTTGACGCGAGTCTGGCCAAGCATCCGGGGCGTCCGCGTGCCCAACTGCGGCAGCTATTCGTCGACCTGGCCGCGCGCACCTCGACGGCCGGCTACCGAGGGTGTCCGTTCGTCAATATTGCGGTGGAATTTCCCGATCGCTCGCATATCGCGCGCCGTATGGTGGCCGACAATAAAGCGCGCCTGTTGAAGCGCTTGGCGGAATTGACGAAAGCCGCGGGGGCCCGTAATGCATCGTTCTTGGCGAAGGCACTGGCCTTGCTGATCGAGGGTGCCTATGCCGGCAGTCAGACCTACCGTTCCGGCAGCGCCCTGATGACAGCCCTACCGAAGGCCGCTGAAAGTCTGGTCAACGCCCAAATGGAATCGGCATCGGCTTCGTCCAAGCCGGCGTAGGCTACGATAGCCACCGCTTTGGCCGGCCGCGTCAGCTGTACGCGCCTACGCCAACGGCGGATAGTCCGTATATCCAGCGGGGCCCGGCGTGTAAAACGTCCGGGTATTCGGCGCGTTGAGCACTGCGCGCTTGGCGAACCGCTCAGGCAAATCAGGATTGGCCAGAAACGGCCGCCCAAAGGCGATTGCGTCGGCTTCACCCAGACGCAGCGCTTGCGAGGCATCGTCGAGGGCATAATCGGAATTCAGGATCAGCGTGCCCTTGAACGCCCGGCGAATGGCCGGAACGAGCTGTCGAGTCGCGGGCCGAAAGGTACTTTCGGGACGTGAGGCGCGCATCTCCAAGAACGCTATCCCGAGTTCATCCAAGCCTTCGACCGCCTTCGTGAACAAGTGCTCCGAGTCGCTGTCGCCGCACCCCTGCGGATCATCGTTGGGAGAAAGCCTGACCCCCGTCCGATCGGCGCCGACTGCGTTGATGAGCATCTGGGTCACTTCGATCAACAAGCGGATGCGGTTTTCCACCGGTCCGCCGTAGCTGTCTTCGCGGCGGTTGGTTCCGTCCCGCAGAAACTGATCGATGAGGTATCCGTTCGCGGCGTGCAATTGCACGCCGTCGAAGCCGGCGCTCATCGCATGCCCGGCAGCGACTGCGTAGTCGTCGATGATTTGGCTGATCTCGTGCGGCTCGAGCGCTCGCGATTCCGCATAGGGCTTGGTGCCCTCGTACGTGTGAGCATGCCCGGGCGCGGTGGTTGCCGAGGCCGATACGGGCTGGGCGCCGCCGAGATAGTCCGGGTGCACGAGCCGACCCATATGCCAAAGCTGTGCAAAGATGCGGCCGCCCGCCTCATGGACCGCACGTACCACCGGTTTCCAAGCGTCCTCCTGCTCCTTGGACCAAAGTCCGGGGGCGCTCGGCCAGCCCAGGCCTTGCTGAGAGATTCCGGTTGCCTCCGAGATGATCAATCCAGCCGATGCACGCTGACTGTAATAATTGCCCATCAGGGGCGTTGGTACATGGCTTCGGGTCGCCCGCCCACGGGTAAGCGGCGCCATCATGATTCGATTGGGTGCTTCGATCGCACCGACGATAATCGGATCAAATAGGCTCGTCATCAAATCCACCCCTTCAACTGAGCGGATAGCACTTCCGCAATCGAGCTAGTGTTTAACATTGGTCGGCTCCGGAGCCCAAGATACCCATCCATTTGTCTATTTTAGCGTGATAGACGTTGTTGATTCGATCCGCCACGTGAGAATTCGCCGGCCAAGGCGGGGCAGCCAAGGCGGGGGATCGGCGTCAGCGCATTGCTTGAACCGGCTCGGGGACCACTTTGGGCCCAGCCGGCCCGCGCGGCCGCCGGACGCTCGATTTTCGATCGACCGCGTCCCCGAGCCCTAGGAATTCACGTATTTCTTGACGCCGACTCATGCCGTCGGCAAATCCCAGAGCGATCAAGTGCCGGCAGTAACCGCGCTCGAATAGCAGGTAACTCAACACGCCCGCACCATTCGGATCCAGTACGCCGAACCGGCGCGCGAGAAATCGCATCGCACGGGGCAATTCCCGTGCGTGAGAGGCGGCGATCGCGTCTATCCGCTGGCTGGGCCGGATAACCAAGGTATCGATTGGTTTCAGTTCGGGACTCGAGCGCCACCCAGTGTCCTCGCGCACACTGGCCAGAGTCTGGTTCACACGCTGTAGTCGCTCGAGATCCATATCCAACGTATCGACAAAGATGGCGTTCAGCAGGTGGCCCGCGATCTGCGCGAGCGACGGGCTGACCCGGATGTCATCGACGACCCGTTCGCCGGGTGTGGTCGAGCCGACGGCGATGACCAACACTCGCCGCGCTCCCAGATGCAGCGCTGCACTGACGGGCGCCAACTGGTGCATCGATCCATCGCCAAAGTGCTCGCGATCGATCGGCACGGCGGGAAATACCAGAGGGAGGGCACAGGAGGCCAGGACGTGCGGGAGAGCAATATCAACGGAGCGCCCGACACGGTGCGCGCGCCGCCAAGATCGCTGCGAACCATCGCCCTGGTAGAAGGTGACCGAATCTCCCGACACGTAACTCGATGCGGTCACGCTCAAGGCGTTCAGGTGTCCCGCTGCTATGACCTGCTGGATACGAGAAAAATCGATCGTACGGCCGAGTAGGGAACTCAGCGGTGAACAATCCAGAACGGAGAGCGCCTTCGATCGGTGTTTGCCTTTGACCAGGAGCGCAGCAAGGCACCGAAAGACGCCGCCTGCGATGCCAAGCAGATCGGACCGGTAAATGTCGTGGATATGCAGCTTCCCCCAGACCTTGACCAATCGCGCGACTCCGGCGGCGAAACGATCCGCATTGCTGGCAAGGCTGGTTGCGTTGATGGCACCGGCGGATGTACCGCAGATAATCGCGAATGGATTGGCCGCGCCGCGCGGCAACATCGCCGCAATGGCGCGCAAAACGCCGACCTGATAGGCGGCTCTGGCGCCTCCCCCGCTCATAACCGCCCCCAGAGGGAGGCTCGGCCCGGCAGGCAACGTTCTCATTACCATTCTCGCGCCGGTGTACGCTTACGCCACCACCAGCTTCACATCTATATTGCCGCGCGTCGCATTGGAGTACGGGCAGACGATGTGGGCTTTCTGCACCAAGGCTTGCACTTGCTCGCGCGGCAGTCCCGGCACGCTGATCTTCAGCTCGACTTCGATGCCGAAGCCGGTGGGGATCTGGCCGATGCCGACGCTGCCCTCGATCGAAGTCGTCGCCGGCAGCGCGACCTTCTGCTGACCGGCGACATACTTCAGCGCGCCGAGAAAGCAGGCCGAATAACCGGCGGCGAACAACTGTTCGGGGTTGGTGCCAACCTCGCCGGTGCCCCCCATCTCGCGCGGAAGAGTCAGCTTCAGGTCGAGTACATTGTCGGAGGAGACCGCGCGGCCGTCACGGCCGCCGGTGACCTTGGCGTGGGCACGATACATAATTTTCTCAATGGACATGACAGACTCCAAATTTCATTGCGTGGTGTTTCGGGAAATCATCCATCGTGCTCGAGCACTCAGGCGGATGCCAGGAGCGACTCGGAGGGAGCCCGTGCCGAGATGATTTGTTCGGATACCCGCCACAGACGCCTCGACAGGTCGCGGTCGCTCAGGAGCGGGTTACCCGAAGCAATGCGGCAGTTCGACCAATACTCTCCGGTGATTCCCGCAACTCGAGGAGAGCCCGCGAGAAACACCTGCGTCGCCGCTCCCTGGCTCGTCGATTTCGCGAACAACTGGGCCGCCAACATCGGCATCCGTTTCGACAACGCGAAGTTCCTGTAGAGGCCTGTGCCCCTGGTAGTGCCGGGATGCAAGGAATTGACGGCAATGCGGCGCGCACGCAACCGATGCGACAGTTCCTTGGCGTAGAGCGCGACGGCGAGCTTGGACTGTCCGTAAAACCGCAGCGGCTCATAAGATCGATGACCGTCCAGGTTGTCGAACATGATGCCTTGCGGAGGTACATCCGTAATGCTCGCACGGCCGGCGACGAGAATGATGCGTCCGCTGCCCGTGCGCACCAGGTCCACCAACTGATTGATCAAGAAAAAGTGGCCGATATGATTGACGAGGAATTGCAGCTCAGTCCCATCTCGAACCTGTAATGTAGGGGGAATGGCGACGGCCGCATTCGCAACGAGCGCATCGAGCGGTACGTCGAGCTCCCGTATCGTCCGGACCGCCGCATCGACGGACGCAAGATCAGCCAGATCACACGCAATCGGGGTTGCGTGTCGGCCGACTTTTTTGCAGGCGTTCGTTGCGCCGGCAAACGACCGGGCGAGGCCGATGACATGAGCGCCGTTGGCGGCGAGCGCCTTCATCGTCTCGAACCCGATCCCGGAGTTGCACCCGGTGACCAAAAAGTACTTTCGGGTGAGATCGATGCCCGCGAGCACCTGGTCCGCCGTCGCGCGCGGGCCGTGATGGGTTGTGCGTGCTGGAAGCCTCACATCGAGACCCTTCGTGCGGCGCGACGGCGCTGCGTCGGTTGCGGGGCGGCAATTCGTTCAATGGCCTGAGCAGATCTGAGGCTGCTCCAACCGCAGTGCGCGACTGGAAGAGCGCGTAAGGTCAACCTGGATGGGCGGTCCCGTATTCGCGGCGGTACCTCGCCCAGCGCCTCGTGCGCCAGTGCGGCAGGGATGCGAATTTCCTCACCCCGGGCATACGTCTGGTCAAGGTATCGCACCAGACTGTTGGTCAAGGTCGGCCAGTGCCGGAAAAGGTGTGCGGCGAGGGTGCTTGCACTGGCAATGTAAATCCCCGTGGCAACGAGCGCTCCGCGTTGGACAAACTGCCGCGCGATCCTATCCACAGGTCTTCGCGCGGTATAGGCGACGGCAATGGTCGGTCTGTGATCCGCGGTGCGCAGCACCAGATAGTCCTCGTCAATCCCGGGCTCCGCGCCGCTAATCCCGAGAGTTACGATGCCGTCGATGAGCAGCGACGGTGCGGATAGCACTCTATGGAGGGCAACCGTCAATATCCACTCATCCTCCACGTAGCAGCGCGCAGGCATGACGGTGATGAGACTCGAGGGCGACCGCGCGGCGATTGAAAGCACGGCGGCGGCGGTGGTGAGCCAGGACCACCCGGGCAGGTGGCTCACGAAGCGATGCTCGGCGCGCGTAAACCACAGGGCCTGTTGCCAATGAGGCCGATGCACTTCCGCCGCGGTCACCAGAGTTGCCATGCGATGCGATATGCGCCCAGCCCGATGCAGCGCCTTCTGGATCATTGTCGTGGGTTCCACAAGGCTGCAATACTGCACAGGCGTCATCTGCGCGTTGATCCCGGCAGAGGGCGGCCACTTCGGTCCCGCGGCGTCGGCCACCACAATGCACCAGCGCGTGCGAGTTTCGGATGGGAGGCGGCTCAATAGGCGGCGATGGTCCATGGACCAATGCTAGTGCCCTATTTTTCCGCTTGGTAGCCTCTATTAGTCGATACCACCTATCGCCGGAGTAGATAGCCGGATCGCGTTTCCCCAACGTTTGCCGATGCAACGGCAATGGGCCGCCGGCCGGTTGACCACGCGTTTTCGAGTCGCTTGACAAGTGCTTGCCTAGGCAATTATTATTTCGGCAACTATTGCGGGGGCAAGTATGCCGGAATCGTACTACACGCTGGAATCGCTGGAAGCCGGTAAAAGCTTCGGCTTTCTCATCAAACGCTGCGGCATCGTGATGACGCAGATTGCGGAGCGCAGATTCGAGTCCCAGCCGGTCTCCTTCACCCAATGGATGGTGCTCATGTGGCTGGGTCAGCGCACACATGCGTCTCCGTCGGAGCTTAGCGCGCACCTGGGACATGACATGGGCGCTCTCACCCGGGTCGCCGACGAGTTGGAGCGAAAGGGTTTGGTGCGCCGCGATCGCAGCGAGCGCGATCGCCGCGCTGTGGAACTCGCGATCACCCCGGATGGCCGCCGCCAGGCGCTCGCGGGGAAGCGGCTCATGGTTGACCTGCTCAATGAGGTGGTTGCGCCGTATTCCACTGCGGAAATCGACACTCTGGTTTCATTGCTCCAGCATCTGCTGTTGCGCCTGCAGGACACCGCTCAACTCTCGACTCCCTCGGACCCTCAAGGCGAGGCAACCCAGCAGCGCGGCACCCGCCGTTCGCCGAGCGCAAGTCCGAAATCGCAAGACATGCGCCGCGAATCCCGACGGAAGACACGCAAATGAGGGCCCGCCCATGAATGGAATGCGCCTTTTCTTGGTCGGTACATTCGCCGGCATCGCAGTCGGCGCCTGCACGGTGGGGCCCGAGTTCAAGCGGCCGGACATTTCGACCGCTTCGGGTTATTCGCAATCGATACCTCCGGCCGGGCCGTCCCGGAGCCTGGCATATGGCGCCGATATTGCGGAGAACTGGTATGGCCTCTTTCACTCGGAGGCACTGAACGGCCTGGTGCGTCAGTCGCTGCTCGACAATCCGGATCTGGAAGCGGCTCGTCATGGGCTGATGGCGGCGCAATTCGAGCTCAAGGCGGTCTCCGGCGCCGCTCTGCCTCAGATCGACGCCACCGGCCAAATTGGCCGGGCGCACATCAATGGCAGCTTGCTCTACGAACCCGTGAACACGTTCACGGCCACCGGCAACCGATTCGCTCTGGGGCCGTCGCTCGCCTACAACCTGGATCCATTCGGCGGTGTGCGCCGATCGATCGAATCGCAACAGGCAGCGACTTCCAGTGCGCGCAACCAAGTCCTCGACACTTACGTGACCTTGGTCGACCAGGTGATCATTACGGCCTTCGACTACGCGGCGACGCGCGCACAGATCGAAGTCACGCAGGCGCTGGTAGATGAGCTGCGTGCTCAGTACGATCTTACGCAAACGCTTGAAAACGCGGGCAAGATCACGCGGAGCGACACCCTTCAGGCGCAAACCCAGCTCGAAAACGTGCAGGCCACCCTTCCGGGCCTCGAGCAGCAGCGCGACACCTATCGCAATGCTCTGGCTCAATTGAGCGGCAAGACACCCGACGAATTCCACCTGCCCGACCTTTCACTGAAGGACTTTGCCCTGCCGCCTGATCTGCCCGTGTCGGTGCCCTCGATGCTCGTGCGGCAGCGGCCGGACATCCTGGCCGCGGAGGATAACCTGCACAAGGCCAGTGCGGATATCGGCGTGGCCGAAGCGGCGCGGTTGCCCTCCCTCAGCATCTCCGCTCAATACGCACAACAGACAACGAAGCTCAGCGAGTTTTTCACCCGCCCGGGCGGCGTGTGGTCGGTGGGCCCGGATCTTACCGCCCCGTTATTTCACGGCGGTACGCTCGCCGCGCGCGAACAGGAGGCGAAGGAGCAGTACCGGCAGGCGGAGGCCGCGTATCGCAGCGCGGTCATCGGCGCCTTTGTCGAGGTCGCGAACGCATTGCGATCTTTGCAGCACGACAGCGACGGCTACGTCGCGCACATTCGAGCACGCGATGCGGCCGGCGCGAACCGCGATCTTGCCGTCGCGCAGTACCGAGCCGGCAGGTACACCGAGCTGCAAGTCTTGACCGCCGAGCAGCAGTATCAGGACGCGGCACTTTCGGAAGTACAGGCGGACGTGCAGCGCTTCACCGATATCGCAACATTATTTCGCGCGCTCGGCGGCGGCTGGTGGAACGCACCGCGCGACCCGTCGCAACTGCCCCCGGCAGACGCGCGCCCCTTGGCAGACAACAGCCGAACGTCGGCGGTTCGATAGGAGACGAATATGAGTGAGCAGGACAATCGCGAACCCGCCAAAGAGGCCAAGAAATCGCGCCGTGCGCCGACGATCGTGTTGACAGGCGTGCTGGCCGTAATCGCCGGCTGTGCGATCTACTACTTTGCAATCGCCAGAAATCAAGTCAAGACCGATGACGCCTATGTGAACGGTAATCTGGTGCTCTTGAGTCCGCAGATCGGCGGCACGGTGATAGCCATCAACACGGACGAGACCCAATTCGTGCAGCGCGGCGAGGTGTTGGTGCAACTCGATCCTCGCGATACGGAAGTCGCCCTGGCGCAGGCGAAAGCCGGTCTCGGTCAGACCGTGCGCGATGTAGCGCAACTCTTCGCACAGGAGGCCCGGGACGCGGCCCTGGTCGACGCACAACAAACCGCGTTGACTCAGGCGAACCAAGATCTGGCGCGAGACCGCTCGGTCTTCGCCGTCCATGGCGTGTCAGATGAGACTTTGACGCACGATGAGCACACCGTGCACACGGCGCGCGCGGCGCTCGAAGAGGCCCAAGCCTCGCTGGCAAGTACCCGCGCGCAAATTACGGGCACTCAGCCTGAGAGCCATCCGCGCGTGCTGCAATCGGAAGCAAATCTTCGAAACGCGTGGTTGGCCGCGGCACGCACCCGGGTGGTCGCGCCGATGTCCGGCTACGTGGTGCGGCGGTCGGTGCAACTCGGTCAGCAAGTGACGCCCTCAACCGAAATGCTGGCCATCGTACCGCTCGATTCTGTATGGATCGATGCGAACTTCAAGGAGAACCAGCTCGGGAAATTGCGCATCGGACAGCCGGTTCAGGTGTCCGCCGACATGTACGGTTCTCACGTGCAATACCATGGCAAGGTGTTGGGTCTCAGTGCCGGGACGGGGAGTTCGCTCGCGGTACTTCCGGCGCAGAACGCTTCCGGCAACTGGATCAAGATCGTGCAACGGCTGCCGGTGCGCATTGGGCTCGATCCCAACGAGCTCGAGCAGTATCCGCTGTTTCTTGGATTATCTACGGCGATCGAGGTGGATATACACGATCAAGGCGGCGCTCCGCTCTCGAAGCAGCCGGTCTGGCAGTCCTCGCTGAACACGGATGCTTACGCTTCGCAGGATGCCGGGGCGGACGCCGAAATCAAGGCGATCGTCGCCAAGAACCTGGCGACAGGGACAGTAAGGATGTCCTCCGCGCTGTCCGCCGCGCCGAAGATCTCGGCCCTGTCAGCGGCGAAAGTTCCGTGAAAGAGGCCTCACCGCAAGCCGGCGGCTGGCTCATCGCACCGGTGGTCGCGCTGGCGGCGTTCATGGAAATCATGGACATTTCGATTGCGAATGTTTCCCTTCCGCACATCGCCGGCGATCTCTCCTCGAGCCAGAACGAGTCCACTTGGGTGCTGACCAGTTATCTGGTCACCAACGCGGTGGTGATGCCCATATCGGGCTGGCTCTCGAACACCTTCGGCCGCAAGCGTTTCTTTCTCTTCTGCATTGCAGGTTTCACGATCGCCTCCTTGCTCTGCGGCCTCGCACCCAACTTGGCGTCGCTCATCGTGCTCCGCGCGCTGCAGGGTGCCGCCGGAGGGGGTCTGCAACCCTCGGGACAGGCGATTCTGGCCGACAGCTTTCCGCCTGAAAAGCGCGGCATGGCCAGCGCAATCTACGGGGTTGCCGCCGTCGTTGCGCCGACCATCGGCCCAACCCTGGGCGGCTGGATCACCGACAATTACGAATGGCGCTGGATCTTCCTGATCAATGTGCCCGTCGGCATAGTGCTCCTTTTCCTGGTCACGTCGTTGATTCGGGAACAGCCTGTCAGCCGCGATAAGAACGCCCGATCCTCCGTGGACTGGATGGGTTTCGGTTTCGTGGCGCTGAGCCTCGGTTGCCTGCAGATCGTACTGGACCGCGGACAAGAGGAAGATTGGCTGGGTTCCGGGTTCATCACCGCGCTGATTCTCATTTCCGCCGCCGCGTTTGCGCTGCTCATCTGGTGGGAGCTGAGACATGATGAGCCGATGGTGGATCTGCGTCTGATGCGTAATCCGGACTTCGCCGTCACGTTCATACTGATGCTGATGCTCGGGTTCATGCTGCTCGGCAGCACCTATCTGATCCCGGCCTATGCACAAAGCCTGATGGGGTACCGGGCCGTCGACGCCGGCATGGTGCTGACGCCCGGCGGCCTGGCGACCATTGCTCTGCTACCTCTGGTGGGCCGGATGGTCAACAAGGTCGACGTGCGCCTCCTCGTCGCAATCGGTCTCGTGATAGGCGGCTCCAGCCTTCTCTGGATGACGAACTTCTATCTGGACATTTCCTTCCAGCACTTGATGTTCGCCCGCATCGTACAGGCTGCCTCGCTGGCCTTCCTGTTCGTACCGCTCAACGCAATGGCATTCCGCGGCATCCCCGCAAGCAAGACCAACAACGCATCGGCTTTGATCAACCTTGCACGCAATTTCGGCGGCAGTATCGGCATATCCGTCGCATCCACGTTGCTTACTCGTCGCGAGCAGTTCCACCAGAGCCGCCTCGTCGAGAATCTGCAGCAGCTGAATCCGTCCTATCCGGACTTCGCCCGGCAACTGGGTCACGCAATGGGCACTACTGCCCATGCACCCACGACTCTGGCAAGCATCTATCAAAGCGTAAACGAACAGGCGACCTTGTTATCGTACCTGGACGATTTCAAGGTGCTGGGCCTGGTGTTCCTGGCTCTGTTGCCGCTGCTGCTGCTGGTCAAGGGGGGCAAAGGCGGCGGCGCTGCGCAAATGGCTCATTGAGAAAATCGGGTGTCTCGAATTGAGCCGCCCGAGGTCACCGCGAATCGAGGAGGTTTTTATGCTGGACGGTGTTTCACTCGATCAACTCCGCACGTTCATCGCGGTAGCGGATGAGAAAAGTTTCTCGGCGGCCGGCCGCCGCCTGAAGCGCGCGCAATCCGTGGTGAGCCAGACATTGGCGAATCTGGAAGGGCAACTCGGGGTCAAGCTGTTCGATCGCAGCGCCCGCTTGCCGGTCCTGACGGATCAGGGTCGCGCGTTGCTCGCCGATGCACGGGCGGTGGCGGGCGACGTGGACGTCCTCAAGGCCCGCGCAAAGGACTTGGCCGGCGGACTTGAACCGGAAGTCAGTGTCGCCGTCGACGTGATGTTTCCGCCGGGACCGCTGACTGCCGCTGTCGCCGCCTTCCAACGAGAGTTTCCTTCGACGCTGCTGAACTTCGAGGTCGAATCGAGCGCCGTGGTCGAGCCCGTGCTCGGCGGCCGCTGTGTAGTCGGCCTGGTGGGCTCGTGGTCCCGCGTGGCGCCGAACATTACCCGCGAACCGCTGCTGACCGTCAGCGTCGCCACGATCGTCTCGCCGCAGCACCCGCTAGCGGCCTACCGCGCGCCGATCCCCGCAGCCGTGCTCGCGCAGCACATCCAGCTCATACATATGGATCCTGCGGATATTTCGCCAAGCCGGGGAGTTGCGCTGCGATCCACGAGAGTCTGGCGCCTATCGCACATTGGGGCGAAGCTTGCATTTTTGCGCGCGGGGCTCGGCTATGGCGCGTTGCCTCTGCACGTGATCGAGGCCGACTTGGCAAGCGGCACGCTCGTTCAGATCAGGCTCGAGGACGCGCCGTCCGAGGGCGTCACGATAGCGATGTCAGCCATCTACCGGACCGACACCCCGCCAGGCCCGGCGGGGCGTTGGTTCATGGAGCGTCTGAAACTCGAAGTAGCCGAGAGGAGCAAGGAGACGGAGACGCCGGCGGCTGCGTGACGGCGCGCAAGGCCGTCGAAGGTCGATCCATTTATTCGATAATGTGTATCGAGATATATAGGCTACCGAAGTAGACGATTCGACACTACCCTTCACTCATGCAGGCAAACGCCTCGCTTGTTTTCAGCCGCTGATTCAGCGCATCGAAAGAAAAGCTCGGCAAATGAGGAGAACGGAGTGACCGGTTCGTGGGTTGCATTGCGGAAGGGCAGTGCTCTTTTCTACAGTCTCCTTATCGCTGTCCAATGCGCCGGATGCGCGCAGAAGCAAACGCACGCCGCGGCTGCCCCGCAGGTGCAAGTCGCACGGGTGGTCCAAAAGGATGTCAGCGTCTACAGCGAGTGGGTGGCGACGCTCGACGGATATGTCAATGCGCAAATCCAACCGCAGGTCAGCGGATACCTGATCAAGCAGGACTATCAGGAAGGCTCCCTCGTTCACAAGGACGAGGTGCTCTTCGAGATCGACCCTCGTCCATTCCAGGCCGTGTTGGACCAAGCGAAAGCCCAGCTCGCGCAGGCAGAAGCGCAGCTCGGCAACGCCGCGCTGAACGTCGAACGCGATATCCCGGAGGCCGAGGCAAATGCCATTGCGCGCAGCCAGCTCGAGGGCGACGTGCAGGCACAGATGGCCGCGAAAGCAAGCGTAGCGGCCAACCGTGCCGCGGTTGAGCAGGCGGAACTGAATCTGAGCTTCACGAAGGTGCGCTCGCTCATCAGCGGAATTGCCGGCATCGCGCAGGTCCAGGTCGGCAATCTCGTTACGCCGACCGCCGTGCTCACCGGCGTATCCCAGGTTGACCCCATCAAGACATATTTTCCGATCAGCGGAGAAGAATACCTGCGGATTGCCGGCAAGATTCGCCCCGAGACGGTGAATCTGCTGTCGAGCGCCGCGCCGATCCCGCTGCAGTTGATACTCTCGAACGGCAGCACCTACGCGCGCAACGGCAGCATTCTTTTCGCCGATCGACAAGTGGATCAACAGACCGGAACCATCAGGATTGCCGGTGCATTCGCGAACCCCGGAAATATCCTGCGGCCGGGGCAATACGCCAAGGTACGCGCCGTAACCGAGGTCCTGAAGGGGGCATTGCTCGTCCCGCAGCGCGCCGTATCGCAGCTGCAAGGATCGGCCCGCGTCGCCGTAGTGGGAGCCGACAACAAGATCTCCATTCGCGCGGTACAAACAGGCGAGCTCGTCGACACCATGTGGGTGATTACCAGCGGTTTGTTCCCGGGCGACCGCGTAGTCGCGGAAGGCGTACAAAAGGTCAAGGACGGCAGCACGGTCACGCCCACGCCGTTCACCGTTGAATCCGGCGGTAGTTGAAAGATGGCCAAGTTTTTCATCCATCGTCCGATCGTCGCCATGGTAATTGCAATCGTGACGGTCATCGTCGGCGCGATCACGATTCTCGGATTACCCATCTCGCAGTTTCCCAATATCGTCCCGCCCGAAACGAAGCTGCAAGCCACTTTCGTCGGTGCGGATGCCGAGACCCTCGCACAATCGGTTGCCACACCCGTCGAGGAACAGATGAGCGGCGTCGACAACATGAACTACATGTATTCGGTGAATGCGACGGCCAACGGCCAGACGACGATGATCGTGGATTTCGGCGTTCAGACGGACCCCAACACGGACCTCATTCTGACCCAGATTCGCGAGACCCAGGCGGCTTCCCAACTGCCGTCCAGCGTAACGCAGTACGGGGTGACCATACAGAAGGCGACGACCGCGCCGTTGATGATCGTGGCGCTGTACTCTCCCCACGGCACATACGACGCAAAATTCCTGGCCAACTACGAATACATCAACATCAACGATCCCGTTACCCGGGTTCCGGGGATTGCCAGCGTGCAGGTTTTCGGCGCCGGGCAATACGCAATGCGCATGTGGCTCAAACCCGATGTGCTCACCAAGCTCGGCATCACCGTATCCGATGTCGTCAATGCGGTGCAATCGCAAAACACCGTAAACCCCGCCGGTCAAATGGGCGGCGAGCCGGCGCCCAAAGGCCAGGAGTTCACTTACTCGGTGCGCGCCCAGGGCCGTCTGGCCACGCCGGAACAGTTCGGCGACATCATCGTGCGTGAGAATTCCAACGGCGGCGCCGTTCGAGTGAAGGACGTGGCGCGCATCGAGCTCGGCGCGCAGAGCTACACGTTGATGGGTCGCATGAACGGCAAGCCGAGCGCCATTCTTGCCGTGTACCAGCTGCCCGGCTCCAATGCCGTCAACGACTCCAAGGCGGTGCAGGCGCTGATGGCTCAGTTGAAGAAAAGCTTTCCGCCGGACGTGGACTACGTCGTGGCGCTGGATCAAACGAAGGCCGCCACCGAAGGCATGCGGGAAATCGAGCTCACCCTCGGCATTGCGCTCGTGCTGGTGATCATCGTGGTCTACCTTTTCCTCCAGGGCTGGCGCGCCACGCTGATACCGCTGCTCGCGGTGCCGGTATCGCTGGTCGGCACGTTTGCCTTTTTTCCGCTATTCGGCTTCTCCATCAACACGCTGTCGATGTTCGGCATGGTGCTGGCGATCGGTCTCGTGGTCGACGACGCGATCGTGGTGGTCGAGGCAGTCGAGCGTCATATCGAGGAGGGCATGGCACCGAAGGATGCAGCCCTGAAAGCGATGCAGGAGATTTCAGGGCCTGTGGTCGGCATTGCTCTCGTGCTCTCGGCGGTATTCATACCCACGGCGTTCATACCGGGCATTACAGGACGGTTGTACCAGCAGTTCGCGGTTACCATCGCGATTTCCGTCATCATTTCGGCCTTCAACGCACTCAGTTTGAGTCCGGCTCTCGCAGCGCTGCTGCTTCGGCCCAAGAAGCCCGGCGCGGGAGTGCTGCGCAAGTTCTTCGACTGGTTCAATCACGTCTTTCGACGGGCGACCGACGGCTACGTCAGCGTGAGCCGCACGCTGATTCGCAAAAGCGGACTGGCGGTGACCGCCTTGCTGCTTTTCGGAGCGGTGGCCCTCTTTTTCGGCGCGAAATTGCCGTCCGGCTTTCTGCCTGACGAGGATCAGGGATATGTGTATGTGAATCTTCAGCTGCCGAATTCCGCATCCCTGGAGCGCACCGATCAGGCCGCGCGCGAAATCGAAGATATTCTCGCCAAGATGCCCGGCGTCCGGTACACGACGAGCGTCATCGGTTTCAGCCTGCTCAGTTACATTCAGACGAGCTACAACGCATTCTTTTTCGTCACCTTGAAGCCGTGGTCGGAACGCAGCGACAGAAGCCAGGAACTCCAAGCCATAAAGCAGCGCCTGAATCAGCAGCTGAGCAAGCTTCCGCAGGGCGCCGCCATCAGCTTTTCGCCGCCGGCCATTCCCGGCGTCGGCACCTCCGGCGGTTTCACGTTCGTGCTCGAGGACCGGGGCGGCAACGATATTCCGTATCTGGCTGCGAACGTCGACAAGTTTTTGGCCGCCGCCCGCAAACGCCCTGAGATAGCCGGGGTCAATACGTCCTTCCTGCCGAGCGTTCCGCAGCAGTTCGTCGAGGTTGATCGCGATAAGGCCCTCAAACAAGGAGTGGCGATCTCCGACGTCTACACCAGCTTGCAAGCGTTCATGGGCGGAATCTTCGTCAACTACTTCAACCGGTTCGGCCGCCAATGGCAGGTCTATGTACAGGCAGACGGCAACTATCGATCCGCCGTTCAAGACACCGAACAGTTCTACGTTCGCAACAATGCCGGGACCATGGTACCGCTGTCGGCACTGACGAAGTTCGAGCCGCGTTTCGGCCCTGAATACATCATGCACTACAACGAATACCCGTCCGCCCAGATCAACGGCAACGCCGCGCCCGGATATAGCTCGGATCAGGCCATGGCTGCCCTCGAGCAAGTGTTTGCGCAAACCATGCCCCAAGACATGGGCTATGACTACATGGGCATGTCGTTCCAGCAGAAGCTGGCGGAGCAAGGCGTGTCGTCCGCGACGATTTTCGGCATTTCCATTCTGTTTGTTTTCTTGATTCTGGCGGCCCTGTATGAAAGCTGGGCGCTGCCCTTCAGCGTATTGCTGAGCACACCGGTGGCCGTCTTCGGTGCCTTTGGAGTGCTGCTGGTACGCCGGCTATTCATCCAGGCATTTTACCCGGCGTACATGGTCGATATGGAAAACGACGTGTATTCGCAGATCGGCCTGGTGATGCTGATCGGGCTGGCCGCAAAGAACGCGATTCTGATCGTGGAATTCGCCAAGGACGAATATGAGAAGGGTAGGCCGCTGGTCGATGCCGCGCTCGCGGGTGCGCGGCTGCGCCTGCGGCCCATCTTGATGACGTCGTTGGCGTTCGTATTCGGCTGCGTACCGCTCTGGTTTGCTTCGGGTGCCGGGTCCGTTGCCCGACGAATCATGGGGACCACGGTTATCGGCGGCATGCTGGCCGCGAGCGCCATCGGTATTTTCTTTATCCCGGCGATTTTCTATGTTGTGGAAACGCTCTCGGGCGCCAAGCGAAAGGAATCGGTCCCGGCCGCCGCCGCCGTTCCAGCGGAGATTGGCTGACGTGAGGGCGGTCGCGCTCCTAGCCTTCGGGCTGCTGCTCGCCGGGTGCATGGTCGGCCCAAATTACCGGCGACCGGCGATCGATGCGCCCGGCGTCTATCGCGGCGACAGCCGGTCCTCGATCGCCTCTTCGAAATCGCTGGGCGATCAAGAATGGGGAGAAGTGTTTCAAGATCCGGTATTGCAGCAGCTGATTCGAACCGCACTCGAGCAGAACTACGACGTACGGATAGCCGCAAGCCGGGTTCTGCAGGCGCAGGCGCAACTGGGCATTACGCGCGCCGACCAATTTCCGACGGTGAGCGCCGGCACTGAAGTATTCAGCCAGCGCAATCCGAAGATATCGAGCTCTTTTCCATCCTACGAGGCAAAGGCCGGAGAGGTGGATCTCGCGGTCGTTTGGAATCTCGATTTCTGGGGGAAATACCGCCGACAAACTGAAGCCGCGCGCGCCAACCTACTCGCGTCGCAGTGGGGCCAGAGGGCCGTTCTCACCTCGGTCATATCGAGCGTGGCGAGCGCCTATTTCACACTTCGAGAGTTGGACATGGCGCTGGACGTGTCGAAGATGACGCTGGCCGCCCGACAGGACTCGCTGCGGCTCACCAGCGTGCTCGCCAAGAACCGCTCAGCCTCGGGGCTCGATGTACGGCAATCGGAACAACTGGTGTATACGGCAGCGGAGACCATTCCCGATCTGGAGCGCCAGATCGTGCTCGAGGAGAACTCCCTCAGCATTCTGCTCGGCCGCGATCCCGGTTCCATTCCGCGGGGCCGCAAGCTCACCGAGCAGCCGAATCCGCCGACGATTCCTGTCGGCCTGCCGTCGGAACTGCTGGAGCGGCGCCCCGACATCCGGGAAGCGGAAGAGACTTTGGTGGCGGCGAACGCCCAGATTGGCGTCGCAAAGGCCGCGTTTTTTCCCAGTATCTCGCTCACGGGCACGGCCGGATACGAAAGCTTCGCACTAAACAACCTGTTCACCCCCGCTCAGAGAGCGTGGAACGGTGCCGCCTCGGTAACCCAACCGGTGTTTGCCGGGGGAGCCCTGCGCTCGGGAAAACGTCTCGCCGAAGCGCAGAAACAGGAAATGCTCCTCATCTATCGGCAAACGATCATGAACGCTTTCCAGCAGGTTTCCGACTCCCTCACCGCATATCAGAAGGGCCGCGAATTCCGCGAGCAGCAGGAGCTATTGACGGCGGCGGCAGAAGACGCCGATCGTCTCTCGAAAATACTTTACCAGCACGGCGGCACGAGTTACCTCCAGGTACTTACCAGTGAAAACAACGAATTCTCCGCGGAGCTCAATCTCGCGCAGGCGCAGCTCAACGAGCGGCTCGCGCTGGTGCAGCTCTACAACGCTCTCGGCGGGGGCTGGCAGTGAGTTGACCGGCATCGATGAGCGATTCGAGAACTCCCTGCGCAACACCGCAACGGCATGGCGCCGGACAATAGCCCGCCGCCTTCGCCGTCTGGGTGTGAATCGGGTGGGCTGGATGACGATTGCAGCCGCGATGCAAGCCCGCACTCCCTTGTCTCAATCAATTTTGGCCGACGGGCTCGCGATTTCGCGCGCATCGATGGTAAAGAACATCGATCGCTTGGCGAAGAATGGGCTTGTGAAGCGCGAGTCATCGGCTTCCGACAGAAGAATAAAGCGTGTCGTCGTCACCAAATCCGGCGCTCGTCTCTACTCTTTGCTAAGGGACGAAGTCGCAGGTGTTCGACGGCAAATGTTGGCCGTCGTCGAACCGGAAGATCTCGTTCATCTGACGGAATTGCTCGAGAAACTGCAAGCATCATTACGGGCATCTTCGGGATGATGTGGGGCGCGGAGCACCGCGCCCGGCACGATCAGAACTCGCTTGACAGAGACTATGTACGACCGTATTACACATTAACCGGTAAGCGCCGGTTTGCAATTAAGGAGCTCACATTATGGCTGCCAGGCCGATGAAGATTCCGGGTCCCGACCACCCCATTTCGATCGAAGCCAACTCATCCCGCGTCGTCGTCACGGTCGGCGGACGCGTGATCGCCGACACCCGCGCTGCCTTGACGCTGCGCGAGGCCTCGTACCCGGCTGTCCAGTATTTCCCGCGCAAGGATGTCGATATGGCTGCGCTCGCGCGAAGTGAACACACGACGTATTGCCCCTACAAGGGTGATGCCTCCTACTACAGCATTCCTGCCGGCGGCGATCGTTCCCTCAACGCGGTATGGAGTTATGAGGCCCCATTCGAAGCGATGACGAAGATCAAGGGGTACGTCGCCTTCTATCCGGACCGCGTCGATGAGATCGGCTAAATGACGGCGATTGCGTCACTCGGCGCGGGACTCATCGTCGATCGTGGGCGAGCACCCCCTACGCGCCCGCGTTCTCCAGCGCGAATTCCCAGTTGATCAGTTTGTCGAGTACTGCAGTCACGTGATCGACGCGCCGGTTTTGATAGTCTAGGTAGTAGGCGTGTTCCCAGACGTCGATCGTCAGGAGCGGATTCAGCCCTTGCTCGATCGGCGTATGGGCATTGCCGGTCTTGACGACTTTGAGTTTACCGTGATCCTCGATTAGCCAAGCCCAACCGCTGCCGAATTGCCCCACCGCATTGTTGATGAGTTCCCTTTTGCACTGCTCGACGCCGCCAAAGGATTCATTCATGAGCTTCTTCAGCTCCGCCGGCGGCTCACCGCCGCCCTTGGGACGCAGACATTGCCAGTAGAACGAGTGGTTCCAGGCCTGCGCCGCGTTATTGAAGATCGCGGCGTGCTCAGTCGTCCCGGCACTCGAGCGCACAATCTGATCGAGCGGCATATCGGAGTACTCGGTGCCGGCGATCAATTTGTTCAATGTATCCACATATCCTTTGTGGTGCTTGCCGTAGTGGACGGCGAGCGTATTGGCGGAAATTACCGGGCTGAGTGCATTGTTCCCGTAGGGCAGGGGCGGCTGTAGGACCGGATGAGATAAGACGGCTGCAGAGTTCATGGGACTCCTCGAAGTGTGGAAAAGTAGTTGACACAAGACAAAATCGCAGACGATCGCGCACCCGTCGTGCACACGCGGTCCCGATTTCGTCGCTATAAATGGTGTTGACTCACATTGCGGACGGAGGTTCCCGCAGCTTCCCAACATGTCCCACTTCGAAATAGAGGATCGAAATGTAGTCCTCGCCCTACGCCGACCAACGGCCGCCGCCGACAAGCAACCGCTTCCGGCAATTCGGTGTAGATTATGGGCGCAGGGTACGCGCGTGATCGCTCAATACGAGCGACACGCAGGCTGTTAGTTGTTTGGCGTACTCCACCTCTAGAAATTCATTCGGTCCGTGCGCGTTGGAATGCGGTCCGAGTACACCGGTAATGAAGAACTGGGTGCGCGGAAACTGCCGCCCCAACATTCCCATGAACGGAATGGTGCCGCCGCAGCCCATTTGGAGCGCGCCTTTCCCGTATACCGTCTCCGAAGCGCGGTTGATCGCTTGCTCCAACCACGGCACCATCGACGGCGCATTCCACCCGTCGGACGGCGGATCGTACTCAAATTCCACGCGCGCGGCGTAGGGGGGATCGTGTTCCAGCGCCTGCTTCACCGCGGCCGCGGCTCGCGCCGAATCGCAGGTGGGCGGCAATCGCAGCGACAACTTGAATGCCAACTGCGGCAGCAGCACGTTGCCGGCGGATGACACGGGAGGCAGCCCATCCGCACCGGTAACCGCCAGCGTTGCTTGCCAGGTGCTGTTGGCGATGAGTTGGACCGGATCCTTCGACATGGCGTCGACACCCGGGATCCAGGGCATCTTGCCGGCAACCGAATCACCCAGCACGCGTGCGGCAGCCTCTATTTGCGCAAGGCGATCCGGCGGGATCGCGACGCGAAGCGCCTCCAATCGCAATTCCCCGGTGGCGCTATCTTCGATTCGATTGAGGAGTTGCTCGACGATTCGGAACGGCGTCGCCACGATGCCGGTCGCCATGCCGGAGTGAACGCCCTCCGTCAGTACGCGTACCGACAAGCGTCCGGTCAGGTTGCCGCGCAGCGAGGTGGTGCCCCAAACCCGCATGTAGTCGCCGCACTCGGCATCGAGACATACCACCAGCGACGGGTCCCCGATGCGATCGCCGAGGGACTCCAAATGCGCCGGCAAGTCGATGCTGCCGCTCTCCTCGCAGGCTTCGATCAGCACCACGCAGCGCGGCAGAGCCACCTTCTGCTCTTTGAGCGCCGCGATCGCCGTGAGTGAACTGAAGACCGCGTACCCGTCATCGGCGCCGCCGCGGCCGTAGAGCTTGCCGTCGCGAATCACCGGCTCCCAGGGGGACAGGCCGGATGCCCAGCCGGTGAATTCCGGCTGTTTATCGAGATGTCCGTACAGCAGCACGCCGCCGGGCAGCTCACCCGGAATGTCGATGGACAGCAGCGGTGTCCTGCCCGGTAATCGCCGGATGTCAATTTGCATGCCCGGGATCGGCTGCTCACGGCACCATTTGGCCATCAACTGCACCGCAGCTTCCATGTATCCATGCTTCTCCCAATCAGGGTCGAAGTGGGGAGACTTGTTGGGGATGCGGATGTAGGCCGCCAAACAATCCAGGATCGAGGCATCCCAAACCCGGTTGATCGAAGCGCGCAGCCGATCGAGATTCATTGCACCTCCCGCGTCACTCTCGAGCACCGGCGCCCACCGCTACCCAGGCAAGATCCGCATTCGACACCGACTCGAGATTGAACTTCTTGGCGGCGGCCGCCATGCGTGTCAGTGCCTGTGCCAACGGCATGGGAGGCTTGTTATCGCCCTTCTTTATCTTGTGGAAGCGCACCGGGTTGATGCGCGCCACGACGTAGTTGCGCAGATAGGGCGATTTGAAGCCCTTCTTCTGCAACGTCTGAATGATGCGTTTGGTCTGCGCCTCGATCTGCAGCAGCCTGGATGCGAATCCTTCGCGCTCGCGCAGACTCGCTGCAAGGGAGCGCTCGCTCAACCGATCCACTTTCCTTAGAAAGGAGCTGTAGGCGCCCGCTGCGAAACGGGATGACTGTTCATACACGATGCCGAGAGTCAGCAATTCGGCGGATTCGAATTCCTTGGCGTACTCGACCTCCTTGGAAGCGGGATGGCGCTTGGCGAGACTTCTAGCCATGCGAATGACCTCGAGGCTGCGATCGCGCAAGTTGTGAGCCTTTTCCGTGTTGAGCGCGAGGATACGATAAGCCAGCGTTTCATCGGGGGAGATCAGCGCAGTAATTTGCTTGAGTCCCAGGACCTTCGCGGCGGCCAATCGATGACGGCCGTTGGGCGTCCACAACCGGCCATCCTCACCGCGCACGACGATCAAGGGATCCAGGAATGCCGCGGTCTCATCGATCTTTACCGCCAGCCGCTTCGCGTGGGTCGGCGATAGATCGCGCTGAAAAGGGGTCGGCTGAACCGCGCTCAAAGGCAATGAGGCGAGGACGAGCGCCCGCCCGCCCAATGGATCCCGATAACCTCCGATGGGCGCACCGCCCACGCTCCGTATCAGCCCGACGACATCGGCGATTTCTGCGCTGTCCATGGCGATGATGACGTCGGCGGCGTCCAACCCCCGGGCACTTGCGCCGGGAGCGAGCTTGCCGCGAGTGCGCTTGCGGGTCGGTTTGCGAGTCGGTTTGCGGGTACGGGTGGCCATGAGACGAAACGATACTCCATTCTCGGTGCATTCAGGCTGCAAAGAGCTTGTTCAACGTGCCGTACTCTTCCACCGCCCCGAACATCTCGCTCGAGGCACCCGCGAGGAAACCTGCGGCAAGGCGATGGGTGCAATGTGCCGCCGCCTGTGCGATCGCGGAACCCGCGCTCACGCGCCGCACGCCGTATTTCTGAAGCGCTTCGATCGACGGCAGACCG